>RCUU01000413.1_pt1 | contig 23974 bp, 18 predicted proteins | sample 2166211 | NCBI WGS metagenome assembly RCUU01 (sample SAMN09932620, study PRJNA488358) | compost metagenome | feature: garden; material: soil; isolation source: compost soil in phenylacetic acid-enriched culture | place: Germany: Experimental Botanical Garden Goettingen | collected 2016-01-27
ATCGGCATTCTCGGCTTCGCAATCGGTACCTCTGCCGGATACCCAATGCCGAATACCCCTATTACCTCGTACCCCTCCGCCACGCCGAGAAGCTCGCGGTTATGAGGCAAGCCGCCGATCGACGACCAGAATGTGCCGACGCCGGCCTCATGAGCAGCCAACTGGAAATTTTGCGCGAAGCAAGCGGCCGCCATGACATTCTCATCCCGCTCGATCCCCGTGGCTCCGGGTTTGGATACCAACGCGATAACGACAGGGGCACCCCAGAAATCGCTCTTATGCTTCAGTTTCGCCCGCGTTTCCGGTCCGATGCGAAGCAACTCCCACGGTTCGTTGCAACGATGATTCGGTGCGAAGCTTGCTGCTTCCAGCCAGCCCAACAGCGCTTCTTCATCGATCGGGTCCGGTTTGAATGCCTTGATGTTTCTCCGGCTTTTGATTAAATCAATTATGCTCATGCTCATCTGTAGCTACCTCCCTTAATTCAAACCAATGGATAACTTCTTGAATGATTTCGTCAACCGACCTCAAGTGTCGTTTACCAATGTATAGAATAGGTATTTCAAAGTCAAGTTTATCCATCCCGGTGCAAAAAAAAGACAGCCCCTCATAGAGAGATCTGCCTTTTTCAAATAGGCCAAACAGTCAGGTACTAATACAACCGTTCTTCACCGGTAACCGGGTTCTGGAATGCCGATTGGATATCGCTTTTCGTCAACTCCTCGGCAAACTCCGTATCCTGAGTCGGTTTTGATTTGGCCGTTTGTTTCGCTTTCGGGGCTTTCTCCCGTTGATTGTCCATTTGTTTCGAATCCTTCTCCATCGCCTAGAGCACTCTCCTTTACTTGCGTAAAAATAGGGTATGCCTAGACGTTAGAGTGCGGCTCGGTTCCGCTTTTTATGCAGAACTGCCAGTCGTTAGGATTAATAAGCTGTCCAGCCGGCGTCCGCGGTAATCGTGGTGCCGTTGATAAAGCTTGAATCGTCGGAGGCCAAGAACAACGCTACTTTCGCGATATCCTCAGGTTTTCCAAGGCCTGGGTTGATGCCCATCCCCACTTGAGCCCGTTCCATGCCAAACGGATTGACCGCCGTGAGCGTCGCACCGATATTCGTTTCCACCGCCCCCGGGGCAATTGCATTGCAGCGAATCCCGAGCGTGGCGTACTGGAAGCCAACGTTCTTCGTCAATCCAACAACCGCGTGTTTAGAGGCGGTATAAGCCGCTCCTGCCCGGGAGCCGAACAAACCGCCGGCTGAAGCGATGTTCACGATAACCCCTGCTTTTTTCTCTGTAAAAATCGGAAGTGTCTTGCGAATCGTCCGCATCGGACCTGTCGTATTCACGGCGAAGACCTTGTCCCACAAGGCATCCGTGATATCGGCGGCAGGAACGAAGTTATCCATAATGCCCGCGTTGTTAACCAGGATGTCCACCGTACCAAAGCGGCTCACGGCACTGTCGATCAAACGCTGTACGTCTTCTTCTGAGGCTACGTTGGCCGCGATCGCGATTGCTACTCCGCCTTTGCTCTCAATTCCCTCCACCACTTTGCTGGCATGCTCCAGGTTGAGGTCAGAAACAACCACTTGGGCGCCTTCAGCCGCAAACAACTCGGCGATCGCTTTCCCCATCCCCGAAGCTGCCCCGGTGACAACCGCTACTTTCCCATTTAACTTCATATCATTTATCCCTCCGCTTTTATGATAAAATGTACATATGTTGATTAATAATCATCTGTAATTCAAGTATAAAAATCACAGTAAACGCTTGCAATCAGCAAATTACGCTGCTTTGTTGATTAATGGACAAGCTTGACCTTTTTGTTTACGAAACTTAGGAAAGAGGGTGTAACGATGCCCCGGACCACGTCAAAAATGGACCCGAGAATCCTGCGAAGCAAATCAGCGCTGCGCACCGCCTTGCTTCAGTTGATGGCGCAGCAACCGTTTCACGCGATCACGATTACGGATATCGTTAGGCAAGCCGGTTATAACCGCGGGACGTTCTATGCGAATTATGGGACAAAAGAGGAATTATTAAACGATATGATCGAAGATAAAATCCAGGATCTGCTTCTTGCCTTCCGGGCGCCATATGAGAAGATCGATGTATTTTATCCGCATGAGCTCCATGCGCATTCCGTGATGATATTCGATCACGTTGCCCGGAACGCCGATTTTTATACCGTGCTGACCCACAGCGAGGTTCTTCCGGCACTCCGCGAGAAAATCCTGGTGTCTCTAAAGCAAATCATCATGGAGGACCTGCGATGCGAAAGCTGCGAGACTCAAGTGATCGACACGGAACTGATGGTCATCTATTCGCTGCATGCGTTGCTCGGGTTGATTTTTCATTGGATCGAAAGTGGATTTGTCCACTCCCCATTGTATATGCAGGAGCAACTGGTACGGATTCTTCACCAGCAATCCGGCGTAAAACTGGAGGTTAAGAGCAAGCATTAAACAAGAGCCTGCCGGATTGTCGGCAGGCTCTCTTGCGCTATCGTGGCTGATGACTGATGACTAAAACAGCAACCTCTTATGAGCTTAGCTTGGCCGCTTTCAGTTTGGCCAATTCGGCCTGCACTTCATCCTGTTCCGACCAATCGGCCAAGCGAAGCCCGTCTTGATCCACCGATCGTACAGCCGATACCTCAGCCTCTAACCGCATTACTTTTTGCTCCATGCGATCAAATCCGCGAATAATTTTCCCGGTGTCTCCTGCCGTTATACTTGCGTTCGTTGCCCGCAGCGCAGTCATGGCATTTTTGCGTGCAAGGAGGAACGTTAGCTTGTTACTGAGGTCCTTATGCAGCTCTACCAATCGGCCAATTTCGCCCTGCAGGGCTGCCGTTTGTTTCCGAATGACCTCGCGTTGCTCCAGGTACGTCTGCTGCAGCTTCTCCTGATGCAGCTTCTCCTGAATCGCCAGCTTCGCAATGTCATCCTGATCGCGATCGACCGCCAATCCGGCTTGACGGGTGCGTTTCTCAATCACTTGCCCGGTTTGGGCAACCAGCAGATCATAATGCTGCTCGGCAGCAAGCTGGTTTCTTAAAGCTAGGCGGGCATGATCGATCTGATCCTCTAGCTGCCGGATATAATATTTAGCCATGCTGACCGGATCCTCCATACGATCCAGCAGATGGTGCGTATCCGCCGCCGCCATGTCTTTCATTCTTCCGAAAATCCCCATATTATTCTTCCTCCTTATATTGATTACGTTCCCATTCATCCAGGAATCGGCCTCGGTGATGACCGATATCAATCGGATACGGAATCACGATAGACTCTTGCGGAATTGCATTCTGTTGATGGTTTGTCCATTTTCGGTACAAGAAGTAACCCAAGATGACAACGATCAAGCCCCACAATGGGGTTAGCAAGCTCATTGCGCTAATGACGGCGAACCCAGCACCCGCCCACTTCAGCATCCCGCTTGCTTTAACAAACAGCGCGGTACCGCCGATCCATGCAGCCAATTGTAACAGACTCAGCCATAACGGCTTGGCGCTCGCCTCCGTCCGGCTGTCCGATTGCATCATCATCGGCATCCCATGTTGTTCGTAGCGAAAGGAGTCCTGCCACGCTTGATGGTGACCCATGTGGGCACTGGCCGTCGTCACGCCGAACAGTTGGGTGCAAACGATGGCCGTAAAAAGGACAACCGCCATAACGGCTATCCCAGCCGTGATGGAAGATCGTTTCACGACACTCACCTCCTTCCTCGGATGTCTTTGTCTTGATGAGATGAGCTTAACGCGCGAACCTTTAATGAAACTTAACAAAAAGCATAAGCACAAAAAAAAGCGAAACCACCACGTGGTTTCGCTTGAGCCCCTCTTTAAGCCTGTTCCCCGTTTTCGATCACGGCGGCCAGCAAAGCGAGAGTTAATCCCTGCCCCCAACCCTGCGCCCATTTTCGATCGATGTGAAGATAACCTTCGATATCCTTCATCACGGCGGTCCCGCCGGATACGTTCAGAACCCGCCCGTTATCGGCGATGTTCGCCAAAACCCCGTCCAACGCTCTCTGTACATATTTGGCGTGCAGCGGATTGCCTTGGGTGATCATCGCCGCCGCGATCCCCGCCGTAGCGGACACTTCGCCGTATGCGTTCGGGTAATCGAGCACGGTGCCCCACAAGCCGTCTTCATGCTGCAGCTTCTTCATCGCGGCTAACTGGTCGCGCAAGGAGCTCCAAAGATGCATCATCGGCGGATACAAATAGGCCTCCGGTAATCCCTTGGCCGCGCGGGCCATCGTGTAAGCCGCCCAGGCGTTGGCACGCCCCCAGTAAATGCCGGACATATGATCTTGGTTGAGGTGATTGTACCCGTGATACCACAGGCCCGTGTCTTCGCTCTGCAAATAGTTGATATGCCAGTAGAACTGATGGAGCGCATCGTCGATCCAAGGCTTCTCGCCTAGCATCACCCCGGCGCGAAGCATGAAATACGCCGCCATAAACAACGTATCCGCCCAGCATTGCTCAGGGAAATCATTCCCCGCCGACACCGTATGCTGCAGAACCCGGTCCCCGAACCGCGGGGCCTGGTTCTGCAGATAATCGATTTTGCTCAGGATCAGGTCGAGATATTTCTGCTCCTTCGTTTGTTCATACAGCGTGAGCAACATATGTCCCATCGCGCAAGCATTTACCGTCCAGACCGGGAGCCCAGCCTCGATGTACTCCTCGCACCATTGAACCATCCGCTCCACATAGGCCGGTTCCCCGGTCGCTTCAAACGCCCGGCTGATCCCGTAATAAGCCACGCCGCATGGCCAATCCCAGGTCAGATCCATCCCGAAAGTATACTCCGCAACGCGTTCGATAATCGGCTTCAGTTCGGAAGGGGCCGTGTTCAGCTTCAACATCTCTCCATCCTCCTCGCCCTGGACTCTATTTGTAGTTCCCGGCATCGATTGCTTCTTGCTTCTCGTCGAGAACTTCCTGATACCCCGCATCTAGATACGTTTTCTTGGCCGCTTCGTACGTAGCATCGAACTCGCTCTCCGACGCAATCGCGATCTTGACATACAACTCCTGGAACAGCGAATTCAGATCGGCCTTATATTCATTCACTTTCTCGAGCACCACACTGTACAGGGCATCCGGCGTACGGAATTCCGCATACTTGTCGTAGAAAGCCAAGGAGTCTTTAGCCAAATTCTCATATCCCGGTGGCGACATGCTGCGCAAATAGGCTTCCCGCATTTTCTTCGGATCATCGTATTTCACGGTTTCGACAACGAGGCACCAGTAGTCCTTGTTGTTGTTCTGAGAGAGGACGGAATCTCCTTTAAAATCCGCGTTTTTCACGGCGATGCCATCGGCATCCAGCGTATAGTTCTCGCCCTCAACCCCGTTTTGCAGGAAGAACAGATTCTCCGGCTGACTCATCCATTCCAGGTACATCCACACGGCGGCGCGTTCCATCTCGCTGGACTCATAATTGATGCCCATGATCATCCCGAAGGGCCAGTAAGCGCGTCCCTGCGGCTTCCGCCCCTCCGGCACGCCGGCTTGAGCATCCAGCACAGCAAATTCCGCATCCGGATTGTTCTTCAGCGTCGAGGTGATCACGTCGGTATTGCTGGAGAGATAGAAGCTAAAGGTCCCGGTTTTGCCTGCCACAAATTCTGCCTTGGCCTTGTTCTCATCATCGCGCAGATAGAATTCCTTATCGATCAAGCCGTTGTTATATTGATAGTTCAGGTTACGCAGGTAACGCTCCGTATCAGCGGTAGTCAGATCCGCCACGCCCAAGTCGGAATACAACGCGCGGTATTTCTCGTCGATCGGCCAGTCGCGGAACGCGTAATTAAACGTGTAGTTGTTCTTTTTTAACGTTTCGCCGCCGGCACCCAGGCTCGCTTCCTTCCACTTGGCCAGCAGCTCGTTATATTTCTCCAGGGAGGTGAGATCCTCCATCTTCATGCCCACCTTCTCTACCCAATCCTTGCGGATCAGCGTCGTGAAGCTGTCCAGGCTTGGACGCTCGCCGAAGAAAAACACGTTTTTCTTGTCGACCGCCCCATACTGTTTAATGGTGTCCCCCATCGTTTTCCAATAGGTCGGTGCGTAATGGGCAATTTCGTCCAAATCCAGCTCCTGCATCACGCCTTCCCCATAGTAGGCCAAAGCCTGAGGCATATCATAATGGTAAATAATATCCGGTGCCTTATGAGATGCCAACAGTTGTTCATAATCCGTCACCTCATTGCTGCGGGTGATCGGGATGAACTTCACGGTGACGTTATGCTTGTCGCCAAATTCCTGCTGAATCCAGCGCGTATAGTAGTTATCGGTGACATTCCAGCCCTCGAAAGCCCTTTCATAAACAGGAAGCTCAAGCGTGACCTTCTCAGGAAAACCGGCCGAATAGTCAGCGTACTTACCGTCCGCGCTCTGATTCGCGGAAGGGCTCGACTCGTCCGAGCCCTTGTTCGAATTGGCGTTCTTGCCGCTTCCGCCCGTACATCCTGACAATAAACCTACAATGATCATCGAAACCAGGATCCAGGTAAACTTTTTGCCCATTTCTCGATTCCCCCTAATCGATAATAACTACTCCTTGACAGCCCCGAGCATGACCCCCTGAACGAAATACTTCTGGATAAACGGATACACGCACAGTATAGGCAGAGTAGCAAATACAACGCACGAGGCCTTCAACACCTCGGGATTGCTTAGCGAAACCTGCGTGGCTTCCAGTTGAAAGCTTTCGCTCGCCTGAATGACCAGATAATACAATTTCAGTTGGAGCGGCCGTAAGTCTACTCTTTGTTTAATGTAAAATAACGCATCTTGATACGCATTCCAGCGTCCGACCGCATAAAACAGCGACAACGTCGCCAGGATCGGCTTGGAGAGCGGGAGTACAATGCTCCACAAGATCCGGAAATGCCCCGCACCGTCGATCCGAGCCGATTCCTCGAGACTAACCGGGATGCTGCTGGAGATCGCCGTCTTCATGATCAGCAGGTTGAACGCGCTGAACGCCTGCGGCAGAATAAGCGCTGACCATGTATCCAACATGCCGAGATTGCTGATCAACATGTACTCGGGAATGATCCCGCCGGTGAAATACAAAGTAAACATAAAGAGGAACGTCAGCGTGGTTCGGCCCTTCAATTGCTTGCGAGACAGCGGATATGCCGCACAGATCGTGATGATCATGCCGAGTGCGGTGAACAGAATCGTGACCACCACCGACACGTACAAAGAGCGCAGAATACTGGCATCGGCGAAAATTTTGCTGTACGCCCCCAAAGTAAACCCTTCCGGCCACAGAAACACCTTGTTCGCAATGACAAACGCATCATCGCTTAACGATTTGGCGATGACGTGAAGAAACGGCAGCAAGCATACGAGCGAGGCGAGGATCAGCGCGAGATGAATCAGGACGTCCCAGACGTCGTAGCGATGTTTGCGGCGGAGTCGCAGCGTGTTTACGGATGCTTTCATGGTTCGCCTCCTTTCTTAGAGCAGCCCGTCTTCGCCTAGTTTCTTAGCCACCCGGTCGGCCAGCAGGACGAGTACCAGCCCGATCACGGACTGGAAGAGCCCTAACGCCGTAGCACGGCTAAAGTTCCCGCTCTCGATCCCCCAGCGGTACACCAGAACGGGAATCGTCGTCGTGAATTCGGTGGTCGCTTTATTTTGCAGGGCAAAAATCCGTTCGAACGAGCCTTCCATCACCCGCCCCAAATTCATGATGAGCAGCGTCACGATCGTCGCGCGAATCGAAGGCAGCGTCACGTTCCACACCTTCCGCCACCTTCCGGCCCCGTCCACGGTCGCCGCCTCGTACAACTCCGGGTTAATGCCGCTCATGGAAGCCAGGTAGATGATCGTTCCCCAGCCCATGCTTTGCCAGATGCCGATCGCAAGATAACTGACCAACCAGTTGTTGTCCTCTTGCAAGAACGGGATCCGCGTGCCGCCCATCATTGCGATCAAGTTGTTGATGACTCCATTGCTTTCGCTCAACAGCTGATAAGCGATCGCTCCAATAATGATCCAGGAGAGGAAGTGCGGCAAATAGAGCAGGGTCTGGTTGATCCGTTTGAACTTGACGTTCTTGATCTCATTGAGCAGGATGGCGAGCAGGACGGGAATCGTGAAGCTAAAGACCAGGTCGAGACTATTCAGCAAAAGCGTATTGCGGACGGCGCGGCCGAAATCATGTTTGGCGAAAATCTCGGCAAACACCTCGAACCCCACCCATTCGCTGCCCCAGAACCCGCGGGCAATTTTGTAATCCTTAAAGGCCAGCACGAGTCCTGACATCGGCGCGTATTTGAACACCAATACAAAGGACAAAGGGATCAATAACAGGAGATAAAGTTCCCAGTCCCGCCGGAAATGGAATGCAGCCCCTCGACCTAATGCCGGGTCATTTCTGAATTTGGGCTTCGATTTTGAAGCGCTTTCAACTTTCACAACATTCACCTCCTCCACAGTCTGGCCTGACTCGGTTCCATCACGGTTGTTTCAGCGATGGCGAGTTTGTGTCACATCATACCCCCACGTTTAATCCGCCGTAAATCATGAGTTTTGATCTTCCTTATCACTTTTGATCGATCCCCTTGCAGTAATGGCGATTGCCGGACTTTATGATCAAATCTGAAGGGTTGAAGCAAAAATGGAGCCGCCTCCTTCGGCTAACCCGAAGCAAAGCAGCTCCCCCGAAATTTAACCCGAGCTCCGCAGCTTGCTAGCCTTGTAACTACTCGGCGGCATCCCTTCATACTTTCGAAAAAACCGATTGAAACTCTGAATGTTCACGTAACCGACCTCCGCTGCAATCTGTTTCACCGTCATCCCGGATTCCAGAAGCAGCCCCTTGGCTTTCTCGATCCGCCGCAGGTTCATATAATCGATCAAACTGGTTCCTGTCATTTCGAACACGATTTTGCGCATGTAAGAGTAACTGATCCCAATTTCCTTAGCCATGTCCTCAAAGACGATTTCTTCGCAGTAATGCGCATCCAGATAACGGAGGATTCGTTCCCCGTGCCCGGGTTCACTCTCGGGTCTACGCGCAAGGTACTGGAGAATATCGCGGTAGAACTCACGCATATAGTGATCCAACTCATCCAATGTGTCGATGGAGGCGATAGCGGAATAAATGTTGCCCCGACCGGCGAATATCCGCGTAGGATTCATCTGATTTTCCCGCAGTTCCTTGATCGTGACACCAACCAACTGGTGATAAATAAACATGATATTGTCGTAGGAAATAGAGGGTGCGGATTGGATTTCTCCGCGGATCACAGTCAATTCCTCTAAGAGGCGCTCAAGGTTCCCCGCCTGCAGGAAATTCAGAATTCGCCTCTCGCTATCTACAGGATAAAGATAAGGTTTGCCGCGCTCCTCTTCCTCGCTCCAGAAGGAGATCCCGCCGCCTCCGTCAACCATCCGCTGCTTAATGACCTCCATGGCCTCCGCCGCGCGATCTTGAAGACCGGCGTTTTTCTCCGTCCGGCTGCTGACCCCAACGGTTACCGTATGGCCAAGCAAATCCCCCGCATATTGACTCAACGCCTCAAGCGCTGACTTAATTCCTTCGTAATCGCGATCTACCTCCTCCTGCCCGAAGTTGATCACGACGGCAAAGCAGCCCTCACCTTGATAAACGCATCTCGCAACAACTCCGGGAGGGAATAAGGTCTCGCCATGCGTCACGATTAGATATCGGTGGTAGCTTCGGGTTTCCGGGTTCGTCATGTCCGCGTAACTTCGGTAACGGTCGATCGAAAGGACGCCAACCAAACTATAGGGTTCAGGAAACAGCTCCGTCGCCGGCTGGACCTCTTCCCCTCGCAGCAAACGGTGAACCGCCAAACTGCGGACATCCTGCTCCCGTTCCTGAAGCAGCTTATAGAGCTGCTCCTCTTCCTCCTGCATTCGTTTAAATACAGCATCGAGGAAGGTCAATTCATTTTTGTCCGCTACTCCTCGGCTGCCACTGGACCTAACGGTCCGGACCAGCCTTCGCAACGGCTTGGATAGCCAGGTCGCGAGAAACACCGTCAATACGGATCCGGCAAAGATCACGGCAGCCGTCAGCCAAACGATATTATGCTGCAGCTTGTTCGTTTTGGCCATCAACGCATCCATGGAATAAACGTTTACGTTCCACCATCCGAATAAATCTGAACGGGACCAGGTGTACAAAAGCCGCTCGCCATGAAGCTCATGAAAGGAATAACCTTCCCGCGCCTGGCTTTCTAAGATCTCTTGCATGTTCGGTTGCTTGGTTCCGTCGGTAAACAGCACCGCCTTGTCATTGTGCGAAATGATCAACCCATCCGCTTGCATAAGCAGATAGCCGTGGTCGGCCGGCTCGGCGGATCGCAAATATTCTCCGATTTGGCTTTCCCGCAGGTTGACCACGATCGTCCCGCGTGTCGTCGTTGATAACCGGTTCAGGGGCAACACGTAGGAGATCACGGTTTCTCCCGAGCTCAACCTCCGAGGTACCCACACGCCGCTAATCCCTCGTCGTCCCTCCAGAACCTTCTCCATCCAACCGATCGGTTCATACCGGTCCGTAGTCGTAATGCCTTTGTCGGTCGAAATCACATAATCCGCACCGCTTAAGTAAAAGAAAGAGGAGTACACTCCGTTCACCCGGTTGTTCAGGTTCACCAGTTCCCGAAGCACCGTCAATGCCTGGCTCACATGATTGTAATCCTCTTGCAGCTCTCGGTAATTCTCAAATGGACGGACGCGGTCAAAGACCCTGCTTGCCGTGAGCCTTACTGTATCCTGAGCCAGGTTATTCAGCGCATTTTCGTTCAACCTTCGGTTCGCGTCTAATCCCGCCAAGGAAGATTCCGCAATCGCCTTCTCGGAGTACCGCAAGATTTGCGTACCGCTGAACAACGTCAGAATAATCGCGGGAACCGCCATGACGCAGAACAGGATGACTGCCAATTGAAGCATCATTGGAATCCGTTTCATCTTCCCTTTCATCCCCTCCGAAATGGGCTTTCCGCAGCAGATTTCTGGGTGACTGATCTAAAGCGCTTACATAACACACTTGGATAAATTATACATCAGTGCCAAGTCAGGGTCTATTTCTATCAATTTAAATTTTCACAATTCGATAAACGCAAAAAAGCCCGTACCTAATAGGTACGGGCTTAGCAACTCCGAACTCCGGGCTTCACTCCTCGTCCATGCGGGTGTTCGCTCCAGCGGTCCAGGCGCTGCCGGCCACCAGCTTATCGCGATACTCCTGCGGAGACACGCCCTCCAGCTCTTTGAAAACACGGGAGAAATGACGGGTATTCTCGAATCCGACGGCATTGCTGATTTCCGACAGCTTAAGCGAACCCTTTCCGACCAATTCCTTCGCTTTTCGGATTCTTACTTTTTTCAGATAGGTCACAAAGCTTTCGCCGGTATACGCCTTAAACGCTTCGCTGAAATAGGAGTAATTCAGCGATACATGGTTGCTGACGATCGCCATATTCAGTTGACGGTGGTAATGGTTTTCGATATACGCCACCGCTTCTTTCATATCTCCGTGCTCACTATGGGCGGATCGAACTTCCTTGATATATTCGTCAAGGTCTGAGAGCAGCTGTTCCAGCGATCGGAAATAGTCGTGAAAATGGCAGAAGTTCGACATATCCCCCACTTTGCGGTAGAGCTTCAGCACGTCGACGGAAGCTTCGCCATAAACGCGAAACACTTCATCCAGCACCTGTTCGTTCATATGCCGGCTGACCGCCTCCAGGTACGACATATCCAACTCCGGCAGTTGGTCAACCCGGAAGATCTCATGCAGGAGCGAGCCGATTTCTTTTTCCCGATTCGTACCTAGGATATTCCCAAGCTTGCGGATGGTCTCCCTCGGAACAGGATAAGACAACCGCTTCATCTGCAATTCCTCATACCAGATCAATCGAGTCTTCGGATAAATAAAAGTATATTTCAACGACTCACACGCCTGGCGATAGCATAGGGCCAGATCCGTGAGCCGGCTTCCTTCTTCGCTCACGCCGATCAACATCCCGTCAAGATCCCGTTCCGCCGCCAGCAGCGAAAGTTCCTCAAACTTGCTGCGTGGACCCCCGACTAAAATCATTCGCCCCTCGCGATCCAACAAGGAAGCGTTGAGTACGCCGTCCACACTTTCGAACATATGCAGAGCAAGCGACTTTAAATCCTCTTTCTTCATGCGGCTCCCATCCACGTTTTTGTAGGTCAAAGCCGCGATCGTAAAGGGGAATGCATATTGATCGAAACCGATTTCGGAACTCCAGATGCTAAGGTCCTCCCCGGCCAGCTCCTGCTGCGTCTGCAGGAGCTCCTGCAGACGCACCGATTGAACCTGCAACCGATAGCTCTCCGTAGCGGCTAATTGCTCAACCATGTGCGAGCGTTTCGCCAGATTATCCTGACACTTTCGCAGCGCCGCGAACAGTTCATCCCGGCGGATCGGCTTCAAGAGATAGTCGACGGCCTGATAGCGGATGGCTGCTTTGGCATACCTGAAGTCTTCATAACCGCTTAGAATAATAATTTGCGGCCGACCGGCCTGCCCTTCCGGCTGCGGACCTTCCGACACGTTCTCAATCAAAGCGATTCCATCCATGATGGGCATCCGGATATCCGTTGTGATGATGTCTGCACCTTGGGTCCGGTATAGCTCGAGGGCTTCCGCCCCATGAGCTGCCGTAATGAGATCGTATTGGCCCGGGAATTCACGTTCAATCATAGTCTTCAGACCAAACCGAATATTCTTCTCGTCATCCACGATCAATAGTTTTGTCATCTGTGCCAACCCTCCCTGTTAACAGCACCTTCGGCATGATCATCACAACTTGGGTGTACTGTCCTTGCTCGCTGAAAAGCTTCAGACCGTACTGTTTTCCGTAATATAAACGTATGCGCTCTTGAACATTTCGAAGGCCAATACCGTAATGATTCGACGGTGCAAAATTTCCTGGAATCTTATCTGTCAAACCAACTCGGTCTAATTCCTGGTTCAATTCAAGCAGCGAGGTTTCATCGACCCCTCTTCCGTTGTCCGTCACTACGATTCGGATATCGCTTTGCGGCAATTCCAGAACCTGAATCGAGATGTTTCGCGCTCCCGTTTCATCCCCGGTCCAAGCATGCTTCACTGCGTTTTCGATGATCGGTTGAAGCGACATCTTGAGCATCTCCATATCCAGAAGATCATTTGAAATATCCAACTTCAGCTCAATCGGTTCATCAAAGCGAATATTCATCACTTCGATATAGTTTTCGATGTGGCGGATTTCATCGCGCAGTTTCACGTATTCCCCGGACCATTTGAAGTTATACCGCATCATTCCCCCGAGGGAAGTCAGCGCATCGGAAATTTGCCGTTGGTTTTCGATTTCAGCCAGCATTTTGATGTTCTCTAACGTATTATACAAAAAGTGAGCATCGATTTGGTTATGAAGGGTTCGCAGCTCCGCTTCCTTCGTGAGCGCTTCCTTGTAAACGGCCTGGGCCACCAGCGTATTGATCGTGTTCATCAGCTTGGAGAAATGATGCGCCAGTTCTCCGACCTCGCCCCCACCGTGGATCGTGATACCGCTGTAGGTCTCCCCACGCCGCACCTTCTTCATTTCTTCCGTAAGCACACGAAGATTCTTCAGAATAAACGCATTAAGAATATAAGCAATGACAGTAACCAACGTAATAAACCCAATATTGGCTCCGATCAAAATATTGCGCATATGTGAAATTTCCTTAAGCACGCCGTCCATGGACACGATATTCAACAGATCCGCATTGATCCGCTCAATGGGCTTATGCAGCAGCAGAAATGATTTTCCGTTCTCTTTGTAATAAATATCCCAAACCCCGGTTTCTTTATAACGTATCAGTCGCTCCCGGATCGCTTGCTCCAATTCCGGATTCGTACGAAGATACGAGCTTGGGTCGCGGGTAAAAATCTGGGCTTCACTATCCACAAGCAGCATTTGCGATTCGCCGTTCTGGAAGGTGGAATAGGTTCTTGGGCTGAATTTTTCCAGCAACATGTCGACCTGAACCATCCCGACGTGATGGTTTGTCGGAATGCTCATTTCTCGAAGCAAGGACACCTTTGGCGTTGCCGCTGGGGTTTGCCCTTTGTAGCGTTGCATCAAGTCGGGATCATTGTATTGAAAAGACCAGGATTCCGTTCCTTTCATTTCCTTCGCTTTTTGAAACCACGGCTCACTTGCTACACGGGTTTCCCGGAAGAAAATCGGCCAAATTTCGGTGATGTTACTGCTTGAGAAGAGCCGCAGATGCTCCACATTCGGGTTTAAATACTGGATTCGCGTTAAGCTTTTAAACGTATAGTAGCTGAAATTGACGAGTTCACGAGCACCTGTCTCGCTCGCATTCGCTAGATAATCCTGTACTTCCAGATCGTCGTAGGAGACTTGCGCTGCCCGCGCCATCGACTCAATCTGGGTATCGATATGCTGGATTTCCATCTCCAGCAACGAGGTATTCTTGTCCTCGGCATCACGGACATACATGTTATTGATGGCTTGATACGAATAAAAGGACACCAACGAACTGGGTCCTAAAATAATGAAAATATAAGAAGCAATCAGGCGGCTCTGAAGTGAGCGGCGCCCAAACCAATATTTAAACGAATCCCACCATGCTGCCCAGGGCTTCCTTCTCTCCATATGCCGCGCGACTCCTTTTTATAAACGCCCAAAAGCCCGCGATTCGCGGGCATTTTTTGGGCAGAACGAGGATTATTCCATGCCAAGTTTCTTCTTGTTCTCTTCATACTTAGTTTGCTGGAACGCCTGCACTTTGGCAAGTCCCAGATCTTCTTGTTTCTTGATGTAATCGGACCAGATCTTATCGAATTCTGCGTCAGACGGTGCCATCAGCAACTTCGGAAGCGTCTTGCTGCGCAGATCCTTAATCTTGCTCAGGATAATGCCTTCATCCGAATTGGCCAACGGATCGATCAAGTCAAATTCGGAGACACTGACGGTTTTACCGCGAGTCCAGTCTTCCAATTGTTTGTACGGTTCAACCGATTCAGGCTGCCATTGCTGGGTGATGTTGGTGTTCTGCATCATCCAGAAGGTAAAGGAGGAGCCGTATTGTTTGTCGAATGCAGCCCGGTCTTTATTCATGAGATCAAAGGCTTCCGGTTTGAATTGGTCTTTGCCGTCAATCGTGTCATAGCTGACGCCTTTTTCACCCAGGTAAAGGTCTTTTTGACCTTCTTCACTCATCAGGTAGCTCAGGAATTTAATGGCGCGAGCTTTATCCTTCACATCTTTAGAGATCAATGTTACCGTCCAACCGGAAATCGAAGGACCGTTCAAAGTAGGCGGATCCAGTTTGGAGTTCGCCGGACCGTCAACCGCGATGTAAATCTTGTTTGGATCTTGTTGGTACAGAGTGCCCAATTGCGCTGCAAAGTCGGTGCGTTGGTACAGCATCGCGAAGTAACGTCCTTGCGCGATCTTCTCTTCCATTTGAGCGCGTTTGTCGATGAAGATATCCTTCGCCAGCAAGCCATCTTCGTTGGCTTTGCGCAGCGTTTTCAACCACGTTACATATTCCGGATCGGTTTCACGGTTGTACAGCTTGCCGTCTTTTTGTCTCGGAATTGCCAGGAAGTTCTGCAGATATTGTTCCAAGGAGTCATTACCGACAGCTGTAAATTCATGCAGACCCAACGGAATCAGCGGTTGACCGTTGATTTCAGGGAATTTCTCTTGAGCTGCTTTCAGAGCAGCCACGAAGCCTTCCGGTGTACGCATATCAGGGCTGCCGATGGCTTCATAAATATCTTTACGTACGACGAAGGTTTGGTTGGATACATACGTATCGCCGTATTGCTCATAGTCTTTAGGGGACGAGGAAGAGTTCGGATAACCGTATACATTCCCGTCTGGCTGCGTGTACCAGCCCAGTTTGTCTGGGTCAGCGATTTTGAAGAAGTAAGGATCATATTGTTCCGCCAATTTGTTCAGCGGCTCAACAAGTCCACCTTCGATCATTTTCTTCACGCCGTCTTCATACCAGCCCAGCGTAATGAAATCAGGCAGCTTGCCGGATGCGATTAGCGTGTTCAGCTTTTCGTTTTCATTCCCGGCAGGAACGATGAAGTTGATGTTTACGCCCGTTTTCTTCGTTACATATTGGGAAGTCGGGTCAACCCCCCATTTATTCGGGAACCAGGCAAAGTTCAGGTACCAGTCGAAAGTGATCGGAGACGTATCGGATTTCCAACCTGGTTCATCAGCCGATGGTGTTGCGGCCGGCTCGGTCGATTCTTGCGAATTGGTGTTGGCAGGCTTGTTGTTAGCGCTTTCCTTACTAGCATTGCCATTACCGCCGCAAGCAGCCAGAGACAGGACCATGATGGCCGCCATCAGCAGCATCATCATTTTTTTGGACTTGCTTTTCATGCCCATGCTTTTTACCCCTTTTCTCATTTGGTGTGATTCCTTTTATGTGCAACTCCAAAGCCGCCGAGAAGCGGCTTGGAGGAGTTACCACGAACGTGGTGAGTCGGCCTATACCGCTTCTTAGCCTTTGATCGAGCCGATCATCATCCCTTTAACGAAATAGCGTTGCAGGAACGGATAAGCGAACACGATCGGCAGGGTCGTTACGACCATCGTTGCCAGTTTGATCGATTGGGAAGTGACTGTCTTGGTCACCGCGCTGCCCTGTACGGCCGTCGTCATGATGTTGGAACTGGACTGGGCCACAACCCGGTATAGAAACGTCTGGATCGGCTGCAGGTTCTCGTTGTTGACGTAAATAATCCCCGTAAAATAATCGTTCCATTGATAGACCCCGTGGAACAAGGCGATCGTTGCCAATACCGGCATTGAGACCGGGAGCACGACTCTCAAGAATACAACCCAATCGTTGGCTCCGTCGATCCGGGCCGCTTCCTCCAATCCATCGGGAATTTCCCGGAAGAAGGTCATGAAGATAATGAGGTCAAAAAAGCTGAACAGCACCGGAATAATGTAAACCATGAAATTATCAAGCATATGCAAATCCCGGATGAGCAGGAAGGTTGGAATCAGCCCCCCTGAGAAAATCATCGTGATTGTTCCCAATAGGATGTACAGCTTCCCTCCGATCAGCTCTCTGCGGGAGAAGGCGTAGGCGACCATCGCGGTAAAGAACACGTGCGCGACAACGCCAATGACGGTCTTGGCTACCGTAAGTCCCATCGCGGTCATAATGCCCGGATTATCAAATACCGCCTTGAAATTCTCGAGGCTGAAAATCCGAGGCCACCAGTAAATCCCCCCGAGCATGGCGTCCTTCCCGTCGTTAAACGCATTGATCAGGACGTACCAAATCGGATACAGCGTGACGAAGCAGATCAGCAGCATTCCCAAATTATTCAGTGTATCGAAGACGACTTCGCCTTTCGTTCTGCGGCTTAATGAAAACATGTGCAGGTCCCCCTTGGCCTAAAACAACGAAGTGTCGTTGAGTTTTTTGGATACTTGGTTGGCAATCAGCAGCAGGATGAGCGCTATGACGGACTTGAACAATCCGATCGCCGTAGAGAACGAGTACCGGCCCGAAGAAATCCCTGTATAGTAAACATAGTAATCTATAACATTACTTGCACTATCGTTCAAGGAGTTACGCAACACCAAAATCTGGTCGAAGTTAGAGTTCAGCACACCGCTGACCGCCAGGATGAACAAAATACTGATCGTAGCTTTGATTGCCGGAAGCGTAACGTACCACATTTGCTGGAACCTTCCGGCTCCGTCAATGGTGGCCGCTTCATACATTTCGGGCGAAATGCTCGTAATCGCCGCCAAGTAAATGATCGCGGACCATCCGAGCTCCTTCCAAATATCCGAAGTGATCACGATCGTCCAGAAATATTTCGGCTCAGCCAGGAAGGAAATCGGTTTATCAATAATGTGGAGCGCCATAAAAATATCATTGACGATGCCCACGTCCGACAGCCAAGTTGCCAGGATCCCCCCCAGCACAACCCAGGACAGGAAGTGAGGCAAATAGGAAATCGTTTGGATCGCTTTCTTGTACCGAAGCGAACGAATCTCATTTAGGAATAAGGCGAATACGATCGGTAAAGGGAACATAAGCAACTTCAGCAAACTGATCCCAAGCGTATTTTTCATGACATTGACGAAGTTCTCGTCCTGCAAAAATTCCTTGAAGTGCGTAAGACCCGCCCATGGGGCTTCCGAAATCGTTCGAATAATGTCGTAGTCCTTAAAAGCAATGATGACACCGTACATCGGAATGTAGTTGAAGATGATCATCCAAGCGATGCCGAGCAGAGCCATAATTTGAATATGTCTTTGCGTGTACAGTTTCTTCAGCCATTTTCGCCTTGACGAGGGCGGCGTTTCTATCTCTTGCATGGCTGCGGGTTGCGTTGACGGCTGCATTTCCATCCCCTCTGACCTCCAAGCTGTTCTAGTCTAGTATTGTAAGCACTTTCACCTATCTGTATCTATTGTACTTGGGATCGAAGCATAGGGATATGCTCCAGATTTCGTATCGATGTATTCGTTTTTCGGCTGGCGATCACGATTTTTAGTAAACAAAAACCCGTACCGGGAAGATACGGGCATTAACGCCTACTTCATGATCAATTCGGTTGGTTGAACACCGTACGGTGCCCTCGTCCCTTGAATGACGTCCAGCATTTCCGCGTGGGTGGCCTTGATTTCCTGCACAAAGTCCTCATAAGGCCGATGGCAGACATCGACGATCCCGATCTGGTAGTTCTCCCCGTCGAAACGGCCTAGCGTGGCTTGATCATTCAGTATAAAATAATGCGTCCCCACCAGGTACTTCTGACTCGCTGCAAATTCCGTGTAATAGCGATACGCTTTGCCACGGTCGGCCTGCGTGTATACGCCTTTCAACCCCGGGCTTAGCAACCCTACATCCGGAGCTCCAAAATGGAATTCGCCGATCAGGATCGGTTTACCGGTGTGTTCGTAGATCGCGCGGAGGTCGACTTCATCCGGTCTAAACTTATAACAGTTATAAGTGAAGACATCATAGTACTCACTTCCCTCCAGAACCAGTTCCGAAGAAATAAACGCATAACGCATTCCGAGATTTAAGTGATGGGGATCGATCTTCTTCAACGCTTGAGCCGGGATACGGACATACTCATGGGCCATCCGGCGGGAAAAATCCAATAAATCCGCATCCGCGGCATCGGAAAATTCCTCATACCCCAGTTCACGGATCGCGCCGAAATCCACCACTTCCATCCCCCACGCCGCACTTAGGGCATCCGGCCGGCCTTCATATCGATCCTCCAGATAGCGAATCAGCTCTTCCTTACTTGCCAAGGAATATCCGCTGCGGAACATTTCCCGCGCCAGATTCACGCGATCCCCAAACGCCCAATGCGGTTCGTTCGTCATAAAATATCCGATGAGATAGCGGTCCTCTTTAAACGGCTCCAATTGCGCGGCATACCGCTCCGAGGCCTCTCGATACTCCTGGCTGAATACGTCCGGAAAATCCCGATACACGGTCTCTTGGGTTGTCGGGAATCCGGCCAGCGGTTTCACATAGGGCAACTTCGCCGCTCGGGCAAAATTCAGATCCGACCAGTTCCCGATCGTATTAAATCCCCAATCGATCAACCGAGAACGAGTCATTTGGCTCCAAGTCTCATGATAATTCTCGCCGAAGGCTCGAATCAGATTGCTTACGGCATAATTATAATAACGATGACCGTTCAACGTCTCTCCCGTCTGGAAAGCAGGTCGGAAGGGTCCTTCCTCTTCCGGGATCCACTCCAGACAAGGTTCAATGCCGTCGATCCGTCCCGCTTCCCCGGAGGAAACCACATCCAGCCCCTTACTGTAGAAAGCGTATCCCTCCGGATCCACCAGCCAGAATCGGTCCCCCTGCTGCGCGACATGAAAGTATCCTGTAGGTTCAAAAGGAATGGATTTATATCCCCCATAAGTACTGTATTCCGGTCCAAAATGCGCGATCGCGCCGACTTCTGCCTCTTTCTGCAAATAACGGACAAGCTCTTCTGCCGATTCGGTTTTGCCGCCCCAATCCTTGATTTTCAATTGTCCCAGCTCATCAACGATCGGCTCTACCTCCTGTCTCAGGCTGCAATCTGGCTTCTCGTCCGCTAGGTACAAATCGTGCAGGATAAAGGAACGATGCGTATAGAACGGCAAAAAAATCATTTCGAAATGCTTGACTTGCTCCGGTTCCATGGCGGTTCCTTGCAAAAATGACTTCAGTTTGCCCGGCGTACGCTCCAGAAAGATATGCTGGGCATCTAAATGCTCAAGGTCAAAAAACGTTCGAACCCGAATCTGAGGCAGGAATCCCGTCATGCAATACAAGTCCGGTATACTCTGCACCGAACTTGGAGTGCGCTTCGAAAAACCAAGCGCCATCTGAAACTCCGTGATCGATTGAACGGTTAGCTCCAGCACAAGATGCTGACCTTTCTTAAACTCCAAGCCGGCGAAATGGAGCCTCCCCCCCTCTGGGGAAATTTCGATCAAACGCCCGCCGTCCGGAAGCGGTTTCATTTCAATGCTGCCGCTTACGTTCATCTCTGTTGGTCTCATTGGTTCAGTCGCTCCTTCGGATTGGTCAATTCGTAAAAATTATACGATATTTCGAAGAGCTTCCTTCCGTTTTCCGAAATTGTGTGACCAAGCCCGAAATTGTGTGACCCTTCCGAAACCGTCGAATAGACAGAACGCGCTTATTCCAAGGCAAACGAAGCCAAGTCCGCGCATCCGTTCCCGGTATACTTGAAATATAAGGCCTGTATGCCGTCCGGAATGGCAATGTCTGCGGTGTATTCCGTCCAAACGTTCGTGAAGTCAACCGGGATAGTTCCGAGCGCCGGCCCCTCCCATGCCGTTTGGATCTCGAAAGCACCTTGGCAATACCCGCGTACTTTGATCTTAACTTTTTTGATGCCATGACAATCGAAATACTTGAACCCGGCCGTGGCAGAATCCGTCATGTTAGCGATATATCCGATCTCCTCGTCTCCGTCTTTCCCGTCTTGAGTGATTTTGGGAAACCGGCTGTCCATCCAGGCTCCGGAGCCGAAGCCGCCGGTATACGTCGCCTCGTCTTTGCAAAACAGATGGCACGCCAGATAGGCGGGATATTCTCCGTGCCCTACAAGCGGACCGCCATTCGGGCCGCTGGAGGTCATCTCGGCTTGAGCGATCGTTCCGTCCTCGCGGAAGTGAATCCGCTCGATGCAGCCCTGCCGGCAGAACGCTGTACCGTTGGTATGCCGGTGATAGAAGACATACCATTTCCCATTGATTCGTTCGATGCTGCCATGGTTATTTCCGCCGTAGTACATCGGCTTGTCCGCCGGTTTGTAGGAATCGATATGAAGATCGTTGTTGCTGATGAGGACTCCTTGATAGACGAAGCCATGAGTCGGAAATGGACTGGTTGCGTAACACAACTCATGCATGACGATCGAGGAGTAGATCAAGTAATAAGTATCGTCTTTCTTACGGATCGAAGGAGCTTCAAAAAACGCATGTCCTTCAAACCCGCTCCCCTTGCTATAAGGCTCGCTTGGCGCGACAAAAACCGGTTCCTCCACGATCGTGAGCATATCCGGGCCCAGCACCGTAACCATCGCGCCGTGTCTGGATCGATCTCCGGCCGCACAGAATCCGGTATATAAGTATGTCCGCTCGCCCTCCGTCAACACCCCGGGGTCAAACTGAGGTTCGTCGCCGGCTTTTTCTCCCAAACGCGTGCCGTCGGCATACTGAACGTACCCGTAGAATTCAAACTCCCCAGCCGGAGTCTCGCAGACGGCGACAGAAACGATCGGAACCTTGTCGAGCACATAATACAGATAATACCGCCCATCCGGTCCGACGGTAACGTCCGGGGCATAGAGACACATCCTGCCGTCCGGATTCAGCGGGTCATCGGTTTTCTTGTAGATGACGCCTTCGTATCGCCAGTCCCCCAAATCCTCTACCGGAGCCGACCAGCACACATAGTCGTTTAAGCAAAATACATGGCCGTTAAACCGGTCATGCGACCCGTATACGTAAACCCTATCGCCCCAGACATGCGGCTCCCCGTCAGGAACATACTCCCAAGACGGCAGATATGGATTGAATCCTTGCTTTTTCATCGGCGGCTCCCCTCTCCCGGTTCATTTCTGAAAATCCGCTGAGAAAACTCGCTAAGGCCGTTTCTCCATACAGGCCAGTCGTGGCCTCCCTGCTCCTCCACCCAAATGTGGGGGACCCCCTGCTCAGCGAAGTAAGCATGTGTCCGGTCGCTGACGTATTTCAAATTGTCCTCATCACCGCAAGAGAGCCATAACAGACTCATTCGCGTCGCCGCCTCCTGCGGATTCGGGGCGAGCTGCTCGGGAGTCTTCGTATTGGGGGCCGGGGAAAATGCGCCGATCCAGGCGAATTGATCCAAATGGCTTAATCCGATGTTTAAGGACTGCCCGCCTCCCATGGACAAGCCGGCGATGGCGCGGCTCTCCCGCCCGGTACTGACCGGATAGGTAGCTTCTACAAAAGGGATCAGGTCATGGAGTAAGTCCCATTCAAAACGCTCGAACGCCTCAAGCTTCTCAGGGGCAAAAAGGTCGCCCTCGGCCCGATCTTCCGGCATAGCGCGGCCATTGGGCATGACCACAATCATGGGTGCGAGCTTACCATCCGCATAAAGCCGATCCAAAATGAGATGCGGCTCGCCATGCTCAAACCACTCGTGTTCATCTCCGCCAATGCCATGTAATAAATAGAGTACCGGATACGTTTGATTCCGGGAAAATCCGGGAGGGGTATATATCCTTGTTTTGCGCTGGGTTCCTACGGTTGTGGAGCGATATTCCACGACCTCGATGCTTCCGTGGTGCAAATTGCTGGATGCTTCCGAAACTTGCCGATCCATGATCTTCATCCTCTCCGTCATTTAGATAATTGAATTATAGCGCTTCCAAAAAAACGCTCGCTAGGCTGAAAATAAAGAACTCATCCGTATTTCTTTAAACAAAAGAAGCGATCGATCCAGTTCGTTGCCCAACTGGATGATCGCCTCTTTGGCATAGAACAACGTGCTTATTTTGCGGTAAAGCCCAGTGCTTTCATCATCTTCGTGAAGATTTCCGTATTTTCGAAGGCTCCGGTGAACAGATTCGCGTTCTTGCCCATCGCCGTAACTGGAATATCGACCGCCGTATGGCCGGACGTCGTCCAGTCAACAATGAATTGCTCCTTGGAACCCGCGATCGCAAACGGTCCGTCTTCCTTGGAGATCGCATCTCCGGATTCATCCTCCGCATCAACCGACTCGATCGAAAGGCCGCCGGTTTCATGGTCGGCCAGGACCAATACGAGCGTATCCGGGTTTTTCTTGGCGAAATCCTTGGCGACTTGCACGGCTTTATCCAGCTGTTGACCGGCTTTAATGGTCAATGCGGCGTTGTTCTCATGCGCCATCTCATCGGTCGCCTCCTCCTCAACCATGAGGAAGAAACCCTTTTTGTTTTGGGACAACGTGTCGATCGCTTTCTTAGTCATATCCGGAAGAGAAACGACCGGGTTATAAATATCGCCGTCGCCTTCTTCTCTTTGCTGGAACATCTCTTCATTCGCGAACAAACCGAGAAGCTTGCCGCTTTTTGCTTTTTGCAGATCCGCTTTATTGTTGACGTAGGTGTAACCCATTTGTTTGGCTTTGTCGACCAGGTTGCCTTGGGTCCCCTTGCTCTTCTCGGAAGGATCCTCCGCCGGCTCGTCTTGGAACGCGCCCGGGTTACCGGCCGGGAACCAGAAATCCTCGCCACCGCCCAACAGCACATCCACTTTGCTCTTCGTCAAAAGTTGGAGCGCGATATCGCTTTGCGCAGAACGATTCTCCACATGGGCACCAAAAGCCGCTCCGGTCGCGTCCGTCACCTGGCTCGTCGTAAC
>RCUU01000414.1_pt1 | contig 23969 bp, 18 predicted proteins | sample 2166211 | NCBI WGS metagenome assembly RCUU01 (sample SAMN09932620, study PRJNA488358) | compost metagenome | feature: garden; material: soil; isolation source: compost soil in phenylacetic acid-enriched culture | place: Germany: Experimental Botanical Garden Goettingen | collected 2016-01-27
GCATATGCGTATCCCGCCAGAACCCGTAGGTTTTGCTGCGGCTGAGGTATTCATCCCCGACATTCAGCCCGCCCATGAAGCCGACATCTCCGTCAATCACGACGATTTTGCGGTGATTCCGGTAGTTGACCCGGCTGGAGAAAAAGGAAGTGGAATTGCCGTAGGCCGCCACCTGTACCCCGGCATCGCTTAATTCCTTCAGGAAGGCGCGGGACAGCTGAATGCTTCCCACGGCATCATACATAAATCTGACGGTTACGCCCGCACGGGCTTTTTCAATCAGGATCTGCTGAATGCGGGTGCCGATATGATCGGCCCGGAAAATATAGTATTCCATATGGATATGGTGCTGCGCCTGGCGCAGCTCCAATAGGAGTGTGCCGAACGTTTCCTCACCATTGGTAAGGATGCGCGTCTCCGAGCTGAATGAAACGGGAGTCCGCCCCAGCCTTTGGGACAATCCCAGCAGCTTTTGGCGGTTGGTATCGAAAATGGACCAGTCCTGATGCATACGCAGGGCGTCATTCTCGATCCGTTCATAGGCCATTAGGTCACGTTGGGCTTTTTTATCGTATTTGCGCTTTTTGAACACATTTTGTCCGAACAGGAAATAAAGGACGAGTCCGAGCACCGGAATAAGCGCGAGCAGAAGAATCCAGGCCATCGTCGTAGAGGGATTACGATTCTCCATAAAAATACCGAGTCCAATAGAGACCACGGTCAGCGTTGAGAAAATACTAATGATAGTGCCGACGTTATTCCCCCATAAGCCGACAAAGTAATAAAATGCCAATAAAGCCGCAATAATGACTATAGCCTGCAATCCTCTTCTCATAGATAACCTACCTTCTCTGTCTGCCTTCCCATCACTAAATTGACACATGTATATATTACATGAAGAATCTATTTCTTCCTAGCTGGAATCCGCCTCAAAATAGTAATTACAACAATAATGTAACCACTTGATAGTCTTCTGCGTAGCTACATTTGAAATGACTCCGGTTCTATACTATAATCAGTTCGACTATAGAGTCAATTATAGAACCCTCCAGTCAGAAAGGAGCCACCTTCCTTGGCAGCTGATAAAAATACGAATAAAAAGGAGCAAATCATTAAAACAGCCATGCAGCTATTCGCTGTGAAAGGCTCGTCCTCCACTTCCATGCAGGAGATTGCCGAGTTATGCGGGATATCCAAGGGCAGTCTCTATCTGGTGTTCAAATCCAAGGAGGAGCTGGAACGCAGCATTTATATATATTGCTTCCGCATGATCCGCGATCCCTTGCAGCAGGAAGAACAGAACAGCTCAAGAATGCCGCGCGAGAAGCTGCGCAACCAGATCGAGATCCTGCTTCATCATGTGTATGAGCTGCGCGAGTTTTTCCAGCGGCAAATTCAGGAGCTGGCCGGAAAAGGCATGCCCGACGCCCCGGAATGGCTGCGTAAGATCAATGGCCCTCTGCTGAACTGGAGCCGGAACAAGCTAGAGACCCTGTACGGGAAAGAGATCTTGCCTTACACGGGAGAATTGTTCCTGCTCGGGCATGGGATGATCCACTCCTATATCTGGGTGCTTTTCAACCATGAGTCTATCGTTTCCATTCCGCGTCTTGCCGATCATCTGGTGGACCTGCTGGATACCGTGGTAGCGGATCTGCTCACCGGCCAACCGGCCCCCCTGATCTCCGCCGTAGCTATGGAGAGCTGGATAGAGAATCATGAAGGCAGCAGCTACCGCAATCCTTTGCAGCTCCTCAAAGAAATGAAGGAGCAGTTAAGCGCAGATTCCGGTGCAGATCCGCAGAGTACAGAGGACGCCCTGGAATCCATATCCATTCTGGAAGGCGAAATTCTCATGCCTCATCCGCGCAAAGCTATTATCCAGGGGATGATCGGCAACCTCCAGGGCTATCCTGTGGTTCATCCGCAGCTGGAGAATCTGAAAAAGCTCGTTTCGTTTCACATGCAGGGTGTATGCGGTTTTCATGAACCAGGCATATAGGAAGCAGAGAGAGAAGGACGGATAGGCAGTACAAGCAGATTTTATACTGGAGGCCTTTCTTAGGGAAGGCCCGAGAGGAGCAGAAACGTAACTTATGAAGAGCTTGATTAACTTTTCGCTCAGAAACAAATTCGCCATTTGGCTTCTGACCATCATTATCGTGTTCGCCGGTCTGTACAGCGGTCTGACCATGAAGCAGGAAACACTGCCTAATATCAGCATCCCTTATCTCAGCATTACAACCATTTACCCGGGGGCCGCACCTGAGGGCGTTGTGAATGATGTCAGCAAGCCGCTGGAGCAGAAGCTCCGCAACGTGGACGGCGTGAAGACATTGACCTCGAACTCGCTCGAAAATGCCTCAAGCATCACCATTGAATTTGATTATGGCACGAATCTGGATAATGCCACGGCAGCCGTGCGCGAGGCGCTGAATGAAGTTGCCCTGCCGGATAATGTGCAGAAACCGCAGATTTCGCGGTTCAGCCTGAGCTCCTTGCCGGTCATCTCACTGAGCTTGTCCGACAACAGCTCCTCCGATCTGGAGAGCCTGACCCGCATCGCCGAGAATGATATCCGTCCAGCCCTGGAAGATGTCGAAGGTGTGGCCTCCGTGCAGATTGCCGGACAATACGTCAAAGAAGTTACGCTGAAGTTCAACCAGGACAAGCTGAAGCAGTATGGACTGACTGAAGATACCATAAAAGGAATCGTCCAAGGCTCTTCCCTGCGTGTGCCGCTCGGACTCTTCACTATGGAAGATTCGCAGAAAGCCGTTGTAGTAGACGGCAATGTCACTACCGTTGATGATCTGAAAAACTTGAGCATTCCAGTTGTGCCGTCCGGCGCAGCGGGTGCGGGAGCAGCTGGCGGAGCTTCGGCCAATGCAGGAGCACCTGCTGGTACCGGTACAGCTCCCGGGGCTGGAGCAACCACGGGTGCAGCCGGGAATACAGCTGGCAGTACAGCTGGCGGAGCAGCTATGGCCGGACTGCCAACCGTGAAGCTGGGAGAGCTGGCCAATATCGAGGTTACAGGTAAATCGGAGTCTATCTCCCGCACAAACGGTAAGGAATCCATCGGGATTCAAATTGTAAAAGCCAATGATGCCAACACAGTAGATGTGGTTAACGGCGTCAAGGACAAGACGGAAGAACTGAAGAAGCAATACAAATCGATGGATCTTACGGTTCTGCTGGACCAAGGGAAGCCGATTGAGGATTCTGTTAACACCATGCTGTCCAAGGCTGCTTTTGGGGCCTTGTTCGCCGTGCTGATTATCCTGCTGTTCCTGCGGAATATCCGCTCAACGATTATTTCCATCATCTCAATTCCATTGTCGCTGCTGATTGCGGTTCTCTGCCTGCGCCAAATGGACATTACCCTAAATATGATGACCCTGGGAGCCATGACCGTCGCCATTGGGCGTGTCGTCGATGACTCGATTGTCGTCATTGAGAATATTTTCCGGCGGCTGACCCTGTCCGGCGAGAAGCTGCGGGGCCGGGAGCTGATCAGTGCGGCGACGCGTGAAATGTTCGTACCGATCATGTCCTCGACCATTGTAACCATCGCCGTGTTCCTGCCGCTCGCTTTTGTCAGCGGTATGGTGGGCGAGCTGTTCCTGCCTTTTGCCCTCACGATGGTATTCGCTCTGCTGGCTTCACTGGTGGTGGCTATTACCCTGGTGCCCGCATTGGCACATACCCTATTCCGCAACGGCCTGAAGCAAGGCAAAAAGAGCCGCAGCGAAAAGCCGGGCAGAATGGCTTCCGGCTATCAGAAGATTCTGAACTGGTCTCTCTCCCATAAGCTGATTACCTTCGGCGTGGCCGTGCTTCTGCTGGTGGGCAGTTTGTTCCTGATCAAACCCATTGGTGTCAGCTTCCTGCCTTCCCAGGAAGAGAAAAACGTTACACTCACCTTCTCACCGAAGGCTGGACAGACGCTGGAAGACATCAAGGAGCAAGGTCTGAAAGCCGAGAAATATATCCTGGCTCAAGAGCATTTGGATAAAATGCAGTATTCCATCGGCGGCGGCGGCCCGTTCGGTATGGGCTCCGGCAATTCGGGGCTGTTCTATGTAACTTATGACAGTGATACTCCGGATTTTGATACCGTCAAAGAAAACCTGATTGAAGGTCTGACCAAAGAGGTACCGGATGGGGTCTGGGGCGATATGTCCGGCATGTCAGGCGGGGGTCTTGGCGGCAGTACGCTGACTGTGAACATTTTTGGCGACAGTCTGGATCAGCTTAAGCCGGTAGCCGACAAAATTGCCGGCATCGTGCAGGCGGACACCGACAACTTCAAGGATGGAGAAACCAGTCTCTCTGAAGCCTACGATCAATACACCATCGTCGCCGATCAGGCAAAGCTCAGTTCCCTCGGCCTTACCGCTGGACAAATTGCCATGAAGCTTAGTCCCGCCGGCACCCGCCCTGTGTTGACAGAGGTAACGATGGACGGTAAAAACTATAATGTCTACATTGAAACCGACAAAGACACGTACACCAGCATTAAGGAAATGGAAGACACTACGCTGACCTCGCCGCTGGGTATTACGGTGCCTATTGGCGATGTAGCCAAGATTGAGAACGGCACTTCACCGGACTCTATTACCCGCGAAGACGGTAAAATGAAGGTGGATGTTACCGCCGAGATTATCTCGAATGACGTGAACAGTGCTTCGAACAGCGTCAAGGAAAAAATCGACGCACTCGATCTGCCGGACGGCGTGACCGTTACCTTCGGCGGCGTAACCGAGCAGATTAATGATACGTTCGGACAGCTCGGTATTGCCATGGCAGCCGCTGTTGCCATTGTGTACTTCGTGCTCGTAGTTACCTTCGGCGGCGGTCTGGCACCGTTCGCGATCCTGTTCTCTCTGCCATTCACCGTTATCGGTGCACTGGTTGCCCTGCTGCTGGCCGGGTAAACCCTGAACGTCTCTGCGCTCATGGGCGCACTGATGCTGATTGGGATCGTCGTCACCAATGCGATTGTCTTGATCGACCGCGTAATTCACAAGGAAAAGGAAGGAATGCCAACGCGCCAAGCCTTACTTGAAGCCGGAGCTACCCGTTTGCGTCCGATTCTGATGACCGCACTGGCTACCATCGGCGCCTTGCTGCCGCTCGTAACCGGTCTCGAAAACAGCGCCGGCATCATCTCCAAGGGCCTCGGAGTAACAGTTATCGGCGGTCTCGTCAGCTCCACTCTGCTGACCCTGGTTGTCGTGCCGGTAGTGTATGAGTTCCTGATGAAATTCCGCAGCAAAAAGGTATATGAATAAGGCTTGATGGCCAATTGAAATTATAAAAAACAAGGCGCTCTTCCTTATGTGGAAGGGTGCCTTGTTCTTTTTTGAGATGTATATTCAAATATAATGAACTTGAGTAACTGTAGGATATATCAGAGGTTACTGTAGGATATTTGTTAGGTGATTGCACTTTCTGCAATAGAAAGTCTATTATTCTGCGGTAAATCTCATTCTGCTGTATTTGGTGCAGTAGATTTCTGAATTTATGGTTAAATACCCTTTCTTCAATGGAATCTGCTGTACAGAGTGCAATAGATTCAGTTTTTCGGCTGATTTTAGGGTGATCTGCTGTACAGAGTGCAATAGAACGCAGACCCCACTTAAAATTGAACGTCATGCAAATAAAGATTCAGACAATACAGTTACTTCAGAAAGAAATAGACCACCCTGTCCAAAGGAAACGGTCTATCTCTGTCCGTAAACACCTTTCTGAATCTGTAACTTAATCCACGCCTTAGCTAGTCCGAGAATCAGCCCACCCTACGCCATTGTAGCCGCACTGTTCTCCAGCGAAGACTTCCAGGCCCGCAGCATCTGCAGGTCTTGCGGCAGGAATTCCTCCAGCATATGGCTGAGGCCAAGATAGAGCGGACTATCCGTGGCAGCATTCAGACGTTCGCAGAACTGCGGCGTCCATCTCAGCAGATGCTCTTCCAGGAAACGTTCCTGAATCTCCAGCAGCTCCATGGCACTGCGGATCGAGAAGCTGTTGTACAGCATACGCTCATGCAGCACTGCCATGAACTCAAGCTCAATGGAAATATGGTCATCGGCTTCACCGCCGCATTTCTTGAAGACAATGCCCGCCGAAGCATACACATCCGAGAGCACATTACAGAATTCTTCCTCACGGCCCAGCTCGGCTGCTTCACGTGCGACAATAGTGCTGGCTGCACGCTCATTCATCAGGCGCATGTATTCACGGTTCTCCCGCTCGCAGATCTGCGGTAGTGCTGAAGGCTCCTGGCTGCAAAGGTACCGCTTCAGTTCGCGCCCGCCTTCCGTCATATCTGCTGCGACACCTAGCTTGCGGTTTCTGATCCACTGGGCAACCAATGACAGACTAGGCTTTCGCCCATAAAAATCCACTAATAGCTGATATATTAATCCCCGGCTTTCCAGCCAACGGCTGAATGCCTCCGGCACAACGAGCGATGGAACAGTTGGTATAGTCATTTTGCAAATCCTCCCTATTGGTTTGCCGGGCGCTTATCGCCTGTAGCCTCCAAGGCGCGCGTTATCCGGTCTCATCATAGCTGTACTCTTCGCAAAAGTGAGTGGAATGTAAACTGATAAAACTTCCGCACCTAGATTATATCGGAAAAGTGAAGCGCTTTCGGTGAGCATTCTATGACCATTCCCCGAAATTGTCGCACTTCTGTCAAAATTGGCCTTTGCCATTTCGGTTTCGTCACATATTATTTAGGTTGTCTTGTTTCTATTCGTTGTACCTGTGGTCACCCTCCTCCAATTAAACTACGGTACACTGCCACAGCCATGTCGCATTGACGCGGCCGCCAACAGTCTTTAAAATTTAAAATAAAATACGATGCTGAAGGGAGCACAACATGGAGCCGCTGACAGACCCTTTTGGACGATTGCATGATTATATGCGCATTTCGGTTACAGACCGCTGCAACCTGCGCTGCATTTATTGTATGCCTGCGGAAGGAATGCAATTCCAGCCACAGGACGAGATCATGAGCTATGAAGAAATTACCGCTGTAGTGGAAGCGCTCGCCCCTCTGGGGTTAAGCAAAATCCGGCTGACCGGGGGCGAACCCCTGGTACGCAAGGATTTGGAAAAGCTGGTCGCCATGATTGCCGCGATCCCGGGCATTGAAGATATATCGCTTACTACCAACGGCCTGATGCTTCCTGCCAAAGCCGCCCTGCTCAAGCAGGCTGGCTTGTCACGGGTGAACATCAGCCTGGATTCCCTGCGGCAGGACCGCTTCGCCATGATTACGCGCGGCGGCGAGGTTGCCAAGGTGCTGAAGGGAATTGAAGCCGCTGAGGCGGCAGGCCTCTCCCCGATCAAGCTCAATGTAGTGCTGATGAAGGGCATCAACGATGATGAGATCAAAGATTTCATCTCGCTGACCCTGAACAGCCCGCTCAATGTGCGGTTCATTGAATATATGCCTATCGGCAGTGCAAGCGATGCCTGGCGCCAGACGTACCTGCCGCTGGAAACAGTAGTTGAAGCGTGCAGTGAAGCAGGCTGGGCCACAGAAGAGGCGGACATGCCATCCGGCAATGGCCCGTCACAGAACCGGCGGGTGGTTGGTGCGCGTGGAACCTTCGGGCTGATCCATCCTGTAAGCGAGCATTTCTGCGACAACTGCAACCGGCTGCGCCTTACCGCAGACGGGCACATCAAGGCCTGCCTCTACTGGCAGGATGAGTACAACGTGCGCCCTCTGACCAGCGACCCCGCAGCCGTGCAGGCCTTATTCCGCAAGGCTTTGGGCAACAAACCGCATAACCACGAAATGGCGCTCGCCCTGGAGCGCAAAGCCCAAAGCCACACCCCAACCGCACGGCGCATGTCGCAAATCGGGGGCTAGCTGGCAGAAACATCAAATAAACGGCAGTGCCATCCTCTTCAGGATGGCGCTGCCGTTTTGTTATGTAAAACAATTATACTCAGCCTGAGTTTCTTACTTGTGCGCTGTAAGACACCATAAATGGTGTGCCCAGATGTGCCCAGACGTGCCCAGATGTGCCCAGAGCATATTCCGGACTCAGGAGACCTTATTTTACGAAAACAGGCTCTTTTTACGTTGATCCGGACTCAGAAGACCCTATTTCCAGAAATATAGCGCAAAATCACACACTATGAAGCAAATAACGGCTTCTGAGTCCGCAAAGTTAGAGATGGGGCCAGTTTTTCCAAAATAACGCTTCTCCAGTCCGCATAAAGCTGCCATCAGCTGATTTGGATAAACCTCCAGCCTAAATTTCAATCTCAAAATCCACCGATATCGTGCCCTTGATCACGTTGCGGTCATTATCGACTTCCGCAGAAAGGTCCACGCTTCGCATGGCTATTTCTTTGCTCCCGAAGCGCCTGCGGGCTAAATAATAGGTTGCCAGCTCGCTGCGGAATTGTGCATGGTTGGCATCTATAATCTGTTTGTTATAATCGCCAAATATACTGGAATACGTTTGGTAAGGAACATATGCTGAAAAACGCTCCAGAATATGATCTACATCCCAATGGTAGCGATTGGCTGTCTGAACTATTTTGAACAGTGCTATAAAAATCTCACTTTCTTGCTTTGAGATATAGTCGACATATTCATCCAATACTTCCCGTTGTCCATCCATCAAACGGTACAAAAATGTATTCGCGGTTCCCCACTCCTGAAATTGAGTGACAATTCGATCAACCTCCTCGCCCTCTTCTTGTATCCAGCTTCCATCTGTATACAGTGGTACAAGCTCCAGAGCAGTCTTGTAATCTCCGCGTTCCTCATAAGTGCATGAACGCATAAGCTGTGCGTATAGGATATAAAAATATAACGGTCTATCTAATGTTTCACAGCTTTTATCTCTGTGAACTGACCGAATGCGAAGATGATATTGAATAGTGGCAAGACGGAGCAATTCTTGTGCTAGCTCATCTGCTTTTTCCCAATGATGAAGAGAATAATACACATGGAGTAACTGTTTCAATGCATCCAACTGATGGGCTTCATCCAGCCGAGTCACATATTTTTCGAAGAGGGTCGCAGCTATAAGATTATGGTTCGGATCATCACCCAAAGCTATTAAAAATAAACGGAATTGGCAAAGTGCCAGCCGCTCCGAATGCTGATATTTCTCGCTAGCAGCCACATTCTCATATATGATTGCAGCAGCCTGCTGTAAATCCTGCCGGAATAATTCTTCCGCTAGATCAAATAACAAAGGCGCATAGGTCAGATTATCTAGCAGACCATGGACCAACCGTTCAATGCAATCCAGACGGTCAAGCTGCGCGCAACGCCAAATAAAAGGCCTCAACCTCCGCCAGGTAGGCGCCGAATCATACAGACACTCATCCACATATTTACTGTAAAAATAGTCCTCCGCTAATCCCATTGTTCGGGTGATCCGTTCCAGATGGCTCATAGCCATAGCCTGCTGACCTTTCATAATTCGGCTGAGTGTTCCGGAATGAATACCGCTGAGTACAGCTAACCTGTTAATCGACATAGCCTCTTGTGCTAGGTAAGTCCATATCTCATCGCGAATTGTGACTGTATGCTCCAAGTCTATACCACCTTTATTTCGGACTAATAATCAGGACATAATATCCTTGGTTTGAAAGATTAATGTTTACATAGTGAAAATAGCCACTTAAGCGGGTGGGCGTCTCTGTTTCATATGAATATTACTGTAATTGTTCAACAGCTTGTCCAGTTCTACTGATTGTCTAAGCACTTCAGGGTGGCTAAAACCACCATAATGCATTTGCATCTGATGAAGCTTGCGTCTTGCCCGCTCAATACGAATTCTAATGAATACAGCATTATTCATATCGGTTTCGCCTCCTTATGCAATATTTTAGATAATTATGTAAAATTATAAAATATTATCATGGTTGCAGCGCCCTAATAATTTACCGTAGTAAAGCGTTTTCAATGGGTTGTACATAAAAAAACGAACCTGATTAACAGGAACGTCTTTGGGCAGGTATTTATATTGGTTCATAATTAATAATTAGATTCTTAGATATGAATATTCAGATTATTGTCCTAAACCTCTACTGTTCATTAGTCACCAGCACCGTGTGACATGGTTTGAATTAACATTTGATTACTTTCGATCCCAGGATCAATAGTTTCAACAGGAATAATAATTACGGCAGCCAAGCTACACGAAACTAATAACATCAAGAGTTTTCTTTTCATTGGCATCCTGCGCCTTTCTAATTTGAAATTGGTACTGTCTTTTCTCTTCTTCGCTTGCTACATGACGATACTGTTCAAATAGATCAACACATTTCATCATTATACTTTCACTATTAATCTTAGTGGCTGATTCCAAACTTAGAAGTATGAGGTGAATCCCTTCATTTCGTTTATTATGTAAGTAGTATGTCGCCAATTCAGCAAGAAATCTGGTATATTGGTCTCTTATTACCTGCCGATTGTGAGTGCCGAAATCATTAAGGTCTGTTCTATAAGCAACGTAATCGGGAAAACGGTCGAGAACATGATCAACATTCCAATTAAAACGATTTGCCGATTGGATAATTCTATATACAGCCATAAAAATCTCGCTCGGTTGAGTTGAGATGTATTCTACATAATCCGTCAGCACTTCTTGATGGCCGGATAGCAAACGATAAAGATAGGTATTTGCCTTGCCCCATTCCCTAAATTGGGTCAAGATTTGCTGCACCTCCTCGTTATCTTCCTCTATCCAACTCCCATCTATATAAAGGTTAATAAATTTTAGTGCAGAATTGTAATCTCCCCATTCGACGCAAGCACATGAACGCATAAGCTGTGCGTACAAAATATAATAATACAAAGGTCTGACAGGTTTTTTCTCATCAATACTACTGCGTCCCGAACGAAACTGAAGATCGTATTGGATCGTGGCTAACCGCAGCAGTTCCTGAGCCAACTCATCTACCTTGTGCCAATGACGAAGAGAATAGTATGCAATCATTAGATGCCTCAATGCATCCAACTGATCCGCCTCATCCAATCGGGGAACATAAGGTTCGAACAGTGTCGCCGCCCGCAGGTTCTCGCTCTGGTCGTCGCCAAGTGCAATGCGGAACAGTCGGTACTGGCACACCGCCAGACGTTCGGAATACTGGTATTTCTCGCTGGCGCTCACATTCTCGTATAATAGTGCCGCCGCTTGCCACTGCCCTTGCTCGAAGAGCCCTTCTGCTACATCAAACAGCACAGGTACATTGTTCAGGTTATCGAGCAGAATCTGCACCATGCGTTCGATACAATCCATGCGTCCAAGCTCGGCACAGCGGATCATAAACGGCCGCAGCCGCCGCCAGGTGGGCGCCGAATAATAAAAGCATTCATCTACGTACAAGCTGAAAAAGTGATCCTCCACCTCCTCCATTCCTTTGGTGATTAACTCCAGGTGACTCATGGCTATCGGCTGGCTGCCTTTGACAATCCGGCTGAGTGTCCCGGAATTAATGCCGCATCTGTCTGCAAACTGGTTGATAGACATGCTCTGTTCAGATAAATAATCCGCTAGCTGATCTCGAATCGTGGCTGTTGACTCCAAGGAAACACCGCCTTCCGAATCCCAGAAAATAGGTTTTTGTCTGTATAACTGTAATCCTATGTGATAATCTTCCAACGGTCAATAGACTAGATTAGTCGAAAAAGTGAACTCGGCAAAATATTTTAAAATTTAGGCAATAGGGTTGCCATTTCCTTATGAAACAAGGGGAGACACGTCAAAATGACCGCCAAAGCTGTACTCCCATGTACACCGCAATGGCCCAAATTAACAGCGCTGAGGTAGTGTTCAGCAGCCGGATCACCCTGCCGGAGGAGTCTGCTCTGCCCAGCATCCGGCCTGCTGCCGCCAGACTCAGGAACCACATCCAGGAGACCCCCGCCGTAGCAGCCGCAAAAGCCCAGCGTTCAGCGCCGAGATATTGCAGGGAATTGGTGCCGATCACACCCACTGTGTCCAGCAGTGCATGCGGGTTCAGCAGTGACACTGAAAGGGCATAGCCTACCTGGCCTTTTAGCGACAGCACCCGTGCTTCACCCTCCCCCTCCGCTGGTGCTGAGTTCCAGATTTTCCAGCCCATGATGCACAGAAATAGTATGCCCGCACCGTACACGATTGGCGTTACCCATTCCATGGAGAGCAAAACGAGCGAAATCCCGCCGACGGCAGCAGCAATCAGCAGCGTATCACATACGGCCGCCGTAAGAACTACAGGCACCACGCTGCGGAACCGGGGCTGAAGTGCCCCTTGGTTAAAAACAAATATATTCTGTACGCCCAGCGGCAAAATAAGCCCAAAGGCCAATAGGATTCCATGCACAATCGCTTCCAGCATTCGTCTTGCTCCTCTCAGTCTGCTTGCGGATGAATACAGTTTGGTAAAAAGCGGACTGAAAAACCACCCGCGCTAACTTCTCTCCCTCCGCCGCATTACCGATCGTACCCCGCGATGGCGGAATCCGTAACCAGCCAAGTCATCCAAGTACCACCCAACCAAACTAAAGCGTCCAAGGCAAAAGTGGTATACTTCAGAACAGAATGTTCGTTAAAGGAGCTGGCTTTGTGACAGAGAGACGTTGTACGGGACACACAGCAAACAGCCTGTGGACACCAGACCCAGGATCACCACTGCCGCTGCACAGGCAAATCTCCAATTATTTCATGGACAAAATCAAGAGTGGGGCCTGGCCGCCCGGAATGCGGCTGGCCCCTCAGCGCGAGCTGTGCCGCCAGCTGGGTGTGAACCGCAGCACAGTGGTAACTGCGCTGGGCGAACTGTCGGCGCTGGGGCTGATCGAGGGCCGGCGGGGCGGCGGGACCCGGGTGGTTGATGTACGGGCCGCAGACGGAGCGGCTTCATCCGGTGCAGATGCAGATATAGATGCCATGCCGCCTGCCGGAAGCTGGACTTCTTATGTCGAAGAGGGCGTCCACTATCCTAATCTGCCTACGGTGCAGGACATCAACCGCCTGGAGTACGAGCAGGGGCTGATCCGCCTAGGCACCGGGGAGCCGTCGCCCGGGCTGCTGCCCGGCGGGGCCATGACCCGTGTGCTGGCCGAGCTCTCCCGGCAGACGCTGCCTCCGCTCTCCTATGAGGAGCCTCTCGGCAGTCCCGGACTGCGGAGAGCGGTAAGCCGCGAGCTGGCCAAGAGCGGCATACAGGCTGATCCAGACTCCATTCTGATCACTTCAGGAGCACTTCAGGGCTTGCAGCTCATTGCGGTTGGCCTTTTGCCGCGCGGCTCTACCATACTGCTGGAAAAGCCGTCCTATCTCTATTCCATCCATGCCTTCCAATCTGCCGGAGTGAAGTTCAGCGGCCTGCCGATGGACGAGCATGGGCTGCAAATGGACCGGTTGGCCCGGGAAGCCCGCCGGACCAGGGCGGCTATGCTGTACAGCATCCCGGCCTTCCATAATCCAACAGGCATTCTGATGGACGCCCAGCGGCGGCAGGAGCTTATGGAGGTGACCGGCGGGTTTGGCCTGCCGATCCTGGAGGACGGAGCCTACCAGGAGCTCTGGCTCGACACGCCGCCTCCCCTGCCGCTAAAAGCCCTGGACCGCGAAGGCAGAGTGCTGCATCTTGGCACACTGTCGAAATCAGCCAGTCCAGGGCTGCGGATCGGCTGGATCGTTGGCCCGGAGCCTGTCGTGCGGCGGCTGGCCGACATTAAGATGCAGACCGATTACGGGGCAAGCTCCTTATCGCAGCTCGCCGCCGCCCGTTGGCTGGAGGGCGGGTATCATGAGGAGCATCTGCAGCAACTGCGGGCCAGACTGCGGCAGCGGCGGGATGCTGCGGTTGCGCTGCTGGAGCGCCATTTTGCCGGACTGGCTGCATGGAACGTTCCGGCGGGAGGCTTCTACATCTGGCTGTCCCTGGACAAGCCAGTGCCGCTGCGGACCCTGTTCCGCACAGCCCATAAGGCAGGTCTGCTCCTGAACACAGGCGATCTGTACGACCGGGGCGACAACCGCCATCTGCGGTTGTCCTACGTTTACGCCTCGCCTGAGCAGCTGGAATCCGGCCTGCCTCTGCTGGCCGGATTGATCCGCACACTGCAGCAGCCGGGCGTCTGATCCGGGCTGCCGGCATATCCACGGTACGCAATGAGCTCCCAATGCCGAAATGTTTCTTTGTGCGCGAATGGTTACGCCCAGGTATCTGCTGCATTTTCTGCAATAGAATTAGGCGTAAAGCGGCGGAATTTGAGTTCTGTTGCACTTTGTACACTAGAAAAGTCCCCTCTCGCCCATTTTCATCCATCAAGCGAAAATCTAATGTACAGAATACAGCAGAATCGTTTTTTCAAGATAATGTGCATCATTCTGCTGTATAAAGTGCAACAGAATGCTTTTGGAAGCATGCTAAAGTCTCTGATTGGGTGAACTCCCGGCAAATCTTGGATTCCGGCATACTTAACCTTCGCCCCCTTAGTCTCAGCAGGGATCAGCCTGCAAGCAGACAAAGCCGCTTCCCTCAAACAGGGAAGCGGCTTTGCTATAACTGCGCTTGGATGGAGCTTAGATTGAGAAATCTTGGAGATTGCTGGGCCCGGAATAACCGGGGAAAACCCGGTTCCCGTCAGATCGAGAGCGCTGCAAGCAGCTTGTACACGGCTGCTGCGGCTTCCGCACGGGTAGCTGTCTTGTCCGGGCGGAAGGTTTTATCTTCGAAGCCGCTCAGAATGCCGGCTGTCATTCCAGCCTTGACCGAATCCTCCGCCCAAGCCGGAATAACCGATTGGTCGGCAAGAACGGTACTGCTATCTCCAGCCGTGACTGTGACAGAGCTGGTCTTCAGGGCATTGGCGAGCATCACGGACATTTCGGCGCGGGTGATGTTCTCCGAGCCTCTGAAGAAGGATTGTCCCGCAGATTCATAGCCCTGGAGAATCCCAGACGACACGGCTGCCGCTACATCGCCTGCCGCCCAAGCCGGGATGGCGCTCTGGTCAGTGAAGGCTGCCGGGCTACCGGAAGCCTTCAGGCCAAGAGCTCTGGCTATGATTGAGGCGAACTGCGCCCGGGTAACCGGTTCATTCGGACGGAAGCTCTGATCCTCGAAGCCTTTCATAACCCCCATTCCGATCAGGCGGTCTGTATAATCCCCTGCCCAATGATTGCCCAGACCGCTGAGAAGCAGCGGCTGGTAATCCATTACGGCATAGGTGGCAAACCGGCTGACATTGACGGTTACCGTACTATCCGGATTGGCAGTCCCGCCCAAGTAAATCCAGCTGTCGCGCTGCTCATTGTAATAGTACACAGCCGGTTTATGCCCGGAAGAGATCTGCTCCTGAGCATAGGAAAGCGATAATTCCACCTGCTTGCCCAGCTTGCTTGCGCTGCTTGCGGCAAATTCCACGGCCGGGCTCAAGGACTTCAGCTGCCCGGCTGCCGGAGCTTCGCCAGTCGCAAGAGCGGTAAGGGTCAGCGTGGCATCCGCAGATAACGCCCCAGCCGGAATATTGAAGCTGGCCACTCCAGGAAGTGAACCTGATCCTCCCTGCTGCGCCGGGACCTCCACTTTTACTTCAGCAGCCGAAGGCTGTTCTGAAGAGACAGGAGGTGTGGTGACCGGCGGTGTTACAGTTCCCGTAGTTCCGCCGTTCCCACCTGTTCCACCAGTTCCTCCGTTCCCGCCGTTTCCGCCATCTCCCCCGTTTTCTCCGCTGCTGGAAGGTGCGGTCACAACGACTGTCCGGACCACTTCCTGCGCAGTGTTCCCGGCCAAATCGCGGGCATTGTAACGGAGCGTGTAGGTGCCCGGATTCTGAGTGTCCACAGTACCGGTTACGGCTACAGGTCCTGCAATACCCAGCATGTCCGTAATCTCTGTCCCAGGATCCACGAAGCTTGTGCCCTGAACAAGAGTCATACTGCTGCTGCCCTTCAGGGAAATCACCGGTGCTGTCCGGTCAATATTGACGGCAACCGGCAGAGACGCTGTATTACCCAGATTGTCCCCGGCCTGAAATTCAAGCCCGTGCCGGCCTTCCGCTGTAAGCTCAATGGCCTGATCCTTCCCGTATGTCTTACCTTCCGTTTCACCGTCTAGGCGGACATGTATTGTTACGTCACTGCCTGGCACGTACACATTGGCATATACACTTACGGTAACACTCTGGTTCGTCCATGCACCGCTAAGATAGGCATCTCCATCCGCCGTTTGCAATGTGCCGTGGAGGGCAAGCGGAATTACGCCGGCATCGCCGCGAAGCGTAACTTCGAAGGTCTTTTCTTCTACGGCATTCCCGCGCCGGATAGTTGCCGTCAGGGTCAGCTTGGTGTCCCGCTGCGGCTGAAAAACGATCTTTCCGTCACTTGTCATCAACAGCGGAGTGGAGCTCTTCCAAGCAATGCCTGTGCCCTGTTCCCCTGCCGCTGGCAGGTACAGATCACTTTTTACAGCGCCTATATCTCCAAGCGTCAGCTTCTCTTTGGCGAGCTGCACGGCTTCAGCGTCTGTATAATCCATCGCTTTTATAATAAGCTCGAATGTCTTCACTGCACTCTCGGTTCCCCGGGTTATAGTCGCCTTCAGCAACACGGAAGCATCCGGCTGGCCTGCCGCTGGACGGGTAACATGCCCCACTCCATTCTCTACGTTCAGCACTGAAGAATTGCCGCTCTCCCACTTTACTTGTGCGCCATGCTTGCCGTCTCCAGGAAGCTCCAGATTGGCGGTCACTCCAGTAGTGTCTCCAAGGTTCAGCGACGCTGCCGTTTCTTCCACTGCCTGCTTATCGCTGTAAGGAGCAACATCTACAAAGATCGGATTGGAGTAAAACCACAGATCCTGATAGTTGCGGTTGTTAATCTCAGCGAAGCGGGTCGCATTGTCCACGGTAAGATTTTTCACATCCAGCAGGGGTTCGCCGTTGCTCGTCTCACCAGGAACGTTAACCCCCAGGTTTGTGCCTCTCAAGCGGTAATAACGGTCTTTATCCGCCGCTCCCAGCTTGTAGGTGATCACATTGTAGCCCTCAGCATCCGTAGTCCAGTCCGCACTTGTAAAGCGCGCCACAACCTTAGTGCTCTCATTCGTCGCTTTGTCATACTCAGGTGTGCCCGGCTGGACCTTGCCGCTCACTTCCCCGGAAATCAGATCCACATGATCGACCTGAACCGGATCGCCGTTGTTATTTTTGTCCGGGCTTTTGAAGCGGACGGTCAGCTCCAGATTGTCCCCTTCCGTAATTTGCAGCTCGCCGCCCGTTTCTTCCTTCTTCCCGTCTGCCGCCAGATTGAAATCCAGAGCGTTGATGAGATCGCCGAACACAGAGAAGGATTTCCCCGACCGCATGCCGTCTACCACAGCGTTAATATTAGAGCCGTCCACCCAGGTGTAGTTCTTCGAGTACTCTCCCGGCCAGTAGCCGCTGGAGTATTTGTTGTCCCGGCTTGTTTTGAAATGGAAATCGGAGTTGGCAAAATTCCAGAATCTGCGGCCTTCGCCAAGCAGTGCATCCCAGAACCCTCCGACCTGGGCGACTTTCACATCCGCGCCGCCATAGACTTGGACGGTTTCACCGCGGTCCGGAGCCATCTGATTGCCCAGCATGCCTTCGAAGCCGAAAGCAACATGCGGATCAATATTGTTGAAGTCACGCACATCGGCGATTTTGAGCTCTGAGCTGCTGCCATTTTTCCGTGATGGGTGGTTGATGAGGACGTAACTTTCAGGATAATGATCACTCAGCCACTGAATCGCCGTCCGGGTATCTGTCTTGGTGGAGTAAGCTCTGTTGTCTGCTGCACTCCAAGCCGCCACATCCGCCGGATCGAACATCTTCACGTCACGGTTCGAAAATAGATATTCGAATTGATTAATGGCCTTCAGCGCCGCCTCCGAGCCTGGCTCGTCTGTAACAATGCCGACTGCAGCATGATCGTACTGCGGCATATCCCACTCGAATCCGGAGAAAATGATCTTGCCGGCATATTTCCCCTCTGCCTGCAGCTGCTTAATAATCGGCATCTGGTACGATGCTATTCCTTGAGACATGGGAATCGACCCGCCGGGCAGTGCCGCCCCTTCATCGTCACGGTCGGACACACGCAGGTGATCTGCCAGCGCCAGCCAGTCTAGCCCGTTTTTCTCCAAAGCATTGTCCAGCACATCCTTAAGGGACTCCTGGGCATCATTGGATTCATAGGTATGGGTATGGTATTCGCCTGTCATCCATTTCCCTGTATTTGCTGAAGCCGCAGATTCCTGCGGAGTCAATGCTTCTGCAGGTGAGCCGTAGGCCGCCGGTATGATCAAGCTTTGCCCCAGCAGCATGGCAGCAAGTGATGCAGCCATATTGAAGCGGATGTTTCTTTTTTTCAACATGTGTTCCTCCATTGTTCTTAAATTACGTGAAGTCTGTATTAAGAATAGAGGGCGAATGTAAACAGATGTCGAATTTTGCTGAATGTTTTTGTAATCTTGTATACCGCTTGATTCGAATGACAAAAAATAAAATTTGTCATTTGATTATTTTCGTGATATGCTGTGTACACAGAGGAGGTCGAACTCATGGGCAAATCAAGCTCATTTTTGAGTAAAACGGAAATTATGGATGCTGCCGAGCAGACGCTGCGCAGATTCGGGCCTGACAAGACCTCAGTAACCGATGTGGCCAAGCTGCTGGGTGTCAGCCATGGCACGCTATACCGCCATTTCCCCAGCAAAGCGGCACTGAGGGAAGCGGTAACGGAACGCTGGCTGGAGGAGCAGATCCTTGTTCCGCTGAAACAAGTCGCGGATGCCCCGGCAGACAATGCGCTGGCCCAGCTAAGAATATATATCGCCCGGCTGATTCAGCTGAAGCACCACTATGCCGAGCAGGACAGTGAAATGTTCAAGATGTACTCGGACGTTACCATGGAAGCCGCTGAGCTGATTGAGGTGCATATCCAGCAGATTATAGAGCAGATGAGCACCCTGATTGACAGAGGAATCCAGCAGAAGCGGATTGCACAGAGTGCAGAGACCAGGTCTCTTGCGCGTTCGCTTTTTAACGCCACCTCCAGATTCCACCATCCGGCTCATGCCCATGAATGGCAGAGTGCCAGCATAGAGCAGGAATTCGGGCAGCTCTGGCTGCTTCTGGAACAGGGGCTTACCGCTTCAATTCATGAATAGAAATCCATAACATTTCAGGAGGAAGATATGATGAGTCAATCCCTGCAAGGCAAGGTTGCGATTGTTACCGGGTCGTCAAGAGGTATTGGACGGAGTGTCGCGGAGAGATTAGCGGAAGAGGGGGCTTCGGTAGTCATCAACTATTCAAGCAGCCCGAAACAGGCGGAAGAAGTGGTCCAGGGCATTCAAGCCAAAGGCGGAACCGCTGCTGCGCTTCAGGCCGACATCAGCAAGCCCGCACAGATTGAGCAGCTGTACAAGGATACCAAAGCATTGTTCGGACAAATCGATATCGTGGTGAACAACGCCGGAATTATGGTCAACAGCCTGATTGGAGAAGCCACCGAGGAACAGTTCGACAAGCAGTTCGCCATTAACGTCAAAGGAACCTACTTCTCCTGCCAGCAGGCCTTCTTCCACCTGGAACAGGGCGGGCGGATCATCAACTTCTCCACTTCGGTCAACGGCCAAATGTTCCCGTCCTACAGCATGTATGCCGGAACCAAAGGTGCCGTAGAGCAATTCACCCGCCAGCTGGCCAAGGAATTCGGCAGCAAAGGCATCACCATCAATGCGGTTGCTCCCGGTCCTGTCGCCACAGACCTGTTCCTGGAGGGCAAATCCGAAGCACAGCTTGAGGGGCTGAAGAAAGCCAATGCCCTCGGACGGCTGGGCCAGCCGGAGGATATCGCCGGAGTGGTCAGCTTCCTCGCCGCAGAACAGTCGGGATGGATCACCGGCCAGACGCTGCGTGTGAACGGCGGATTTATCTAAGACTGCATAGGCAAAACCACTACACAAGCCGTCCCCTCTCCGGGACGGCTTGTGATGGTTATGCCGCCATCATGGATGTCCACGATTTTTTTGACCAGAGACAAGCCAAGTCCGCTTCCGCCTCCACTGGTGCTTCTAGCTTTGTCTACTTTGTAGAAACGTTCGAAGATGCGGGGCAGCTCGTCCTTGGCAATACCGATGCCGTTGTCCTTAATCTCGGCCTCTACCCGGCCATTCCGGCTCTGCAGCCGGACCGTAATCATTCCACCCGGCGGAGTGAATTTGATGCTGTTATGCAGAAGATTGGTCCATACCTGGCTCAGCAGATCTTTTACCGCGTGCACCGTGATCTCCTCCAGTTCAGCCTCTACCTCGATATTCTTGCCCAGCCACTGCGGCTCACAGGCCAGAATCATCTCCTGCAGCTGCTTATCCAGCCGGTAGGCTGTGCGCTCGAACGGAAAGCTCTCTGCCTCCAGCGCTGACAGCTTCAGCAGATTGTCGCTGAGTCCGGAGAGTCGGCTGCCCTCTGATTCAATGATGTCGAGATAATGAGCCCTGCTCTCCGCACTCAGCCCTTCATCCCTCAGGGCACGGGCGAAGCCGCGAATCGAGGTGAGCGGTGACTGAATTTCATGCGAGACATTGGAGATAAAGTCCTGGCGCATCGTTTCCATCCGGCTCAGCTCGCTGGCCATTTCGTTGATGCCTTCGACAATACTGCCAAATTGCCCGTAGCGCCTGTCGTTCTCCAGCTCCACCTTGAAATTCCCCTTGGCAATTTGCCGCATCGCTTTAATAATCGGGAGATAAAAGGATCGTTCGGCTCCTCTCAGGTGTCCGATCAGCCCCGCGATGCCGGCCAGCAGGAACAGAATGAGAAACTGCAGCACCATCGTCAGCAATTGGAACCTATAGGGCGTAAGGGACCAGTTAAAATGCTTCTCGAGCAGCTTTAGTCCGAAATACCCGCCGTTCCAGGACAGATAGAAGCCTGCGATGATCATGATTATCCCCATGACCGTTTTCACAATCTCTCCGGCTCTGCTTCTGCTCATCTATTTACCCACCTCCAGGCGGTAGCCCAGACCCCGGACTGTACGGATGGCAAAACCATAGTCCTCCCGGGGAAAACGTTCACGTAACCGGCCCACATGCACATCCAGCGTACGTTCATTTCCTTCAAAATCATATCCCCAGACCTCTTCAATCAGCCGGTCACGCGTCAGCGTCTGGCCCGGATAGCTGGCCAGCTTGAACAGCAGCTCAAACTCCTTCAGCGGCAGCGTAATGCTTCCCTGATCCGTGATCACCTCATAGGTTTTGCGGTTCATGCGCAAAACTCCGACCGTTACACTCTGCGCGGCAGAAATCTGGTACCGCTTCAGCAGAGCTTTGACCCGGGCAATCAGCACCAGCGGCTCGAACGGCTTGACCAGATAATCATCGGTTCCCAGTTCGAAGCCCTTGACGATCTGCGAGGTTTCTCCTTTGGCCGTCAGCATCAGTATCGGAATATCATAGCTACGGCGCAGCTCCCGGCACAGCTCCCAGCCATCCATATTCGGCATCATGACATCAATGACCGCCAGATCCACAGCGTTATCCTCAAGGAGGTGCAGCGCTTCTACCCCGTCAGAAGCGCCGTATATCTCTTCCATGCCCTCAGCCCTCAAAAAGACTTCCACCAATTCGCGGATGTGCGGATCGTCGTCCACTACCAGGATTTTGGCCATTCTTCGCAGAACCCTCCTCTTCAGCGCCACCTAGAAGCACCGGTGTATTTAATTGCAGCTGCTGGTCAGCGAATTCCCGGTACAGCTCATGCTCCCGCAGCAGTTCTTCATGTGTTCCCCTGCCGGTGATCCGGCCCTTCTCCATAAAAATAATCTGATCCGCATTTACCACTGTGGCCAGCCGGTGCGCAATGACAATCGTCGTCCGGCCCTTCATCAGATTGGAGAGGGCTTTCTGCACCACCGCCTCCGACTGGCTGTCGAGACTGGAGGTCGCTTCGTCGAGCATCAGAATCTTCGGATCACGCAGCAGCGCCCGGGCAATGGCGATCCGCTGGCGCTGTCCGCCGGACAGCTTCACCCCGCGTTCCCCGACATCTGTATCATAGCCGTTCGGCAGCTCGCTGATGAAACCATCGGCATAGGCCATGGCCGCAGCACGGCGCAGCTCATCCACGCCAACCTCCCGGTTCAGGCCATAAGCGAGGTTGTCGGCAATCGTGCCGGAGAGCAGCGGGCTTTCTTGAGACACGTAACCGATCAGCTTGCGCCAGGAACGGAGTGAGAAGGTGGATACCGGCTTCGTTCCCAGCTTAATCACCCCGCTCTGCGGTTCATAGAACCGTTCCAGCAGCGAGAAAAGCGTGGTTTTGCCGCCCCCGCTCGGCCCGACAATGGCCGTCACTTGTCCCGGAAGCATGGAGAAGCTCACCCTGCTGAGCACCTGTTCACCTGTTTTGTAGCCAAAGCTTAAATCATCAATCACAATAGGCTCTTCCGCCCCCTTGGCTTCCTCTGCCCCTTCGTAAATCTCCTCATCGGCCGCAAGGGTCTCAATAATCCGTTCGGAGGCGCCTTTGGCTTTTTGAATCTGGGTGAAGAACTGGGTCAGTTGGGTCAGCGGCATTACGATCTGAATCAAATACAGGATAAAAGCAACCAGCTCCCCTGCGGTCAGCACGCCGGAAGACACCTGCATTCCGCCATAGCCGATAATGACCACCAGCAGCATCATGAACACGAAGGAGACCAGCGGGCTGATCATGGCGCTGATTTTGCCCTCACGGATGCCGAAGGACAGCAGGTTCATGATTCCGGTACGCCCGGCCTCATATTCTTTTTGTTCCGCGCCGGAGGACTTCACCAGCCGGATTTCGGACAAGACACCGCTAAGTGTAGCGGTAAAGGATGCGGTTTCGTCCTGTGTGCCCTTGGAGATTTTGTACATCTGCCGGCCCAGCGGCACCAGAATCAGCGCGGATAGCGGAAGTACCGTGAACAGCACCAGCGTCATTTGCCAGTTCAGATAGAGCAGCACGGCAATCGAGCCGACGATGGAGATGACCCCGGTGAACAGGCTCGCCAGATGTTCCGAAATCAGGGTCTTGATGATCCCGGTGTCGTTCGTCATCCGGCTGACACTCTCTCCGGTGCGGTTATCGTTGAAGTAGGCTACCGGGAGCACAAGAAATTTGCGCCACAGCCGGTCCCGAAGGCCTGCTACCGTCTTTTGTCCGACATAGTTCAGCAGGTAGATGGAGATCCCTCCGGCAATCGTCTGGGCAATAAAAGCCCCGGCGATGCCGGCAATCTGCAGCTTGCTGATCGAGGCCAGTGAGAAGCCGTCAACCAGATTCTTGGTGAACATGGGAATCACAAGCCCCACCAAGGTTGATATCATGCTTAGCGCTACAGCAAGAGCGAGTAATCCATAGGAAGGCTTAGTGCCGTGCAGAAGCTTCAGAAACGGCTTCAAGGACGCACCTTGCTTCTTGTCAGGTTGATTGTTGTTCATGGAAGTTCCCCTTTTCGAGCGGATCAATTTCAAGGACGTCTGTGTCCCCCTTCCGCCTTAAATCTACTGTAACCCGGCAATGTAAACTGAAATTAAACAGAGAAATCATCGGCCGGTGTTGAGACGAGCTTCACGGCCGCTGCGTAATCTTCCGGTAAATTCATATTATACAGCGGGGAGGGTCTGGATAGTCTGTCTGCAAAGCCCGCTTCCGGAACATAGAGCACATCCAGGTTGTCCAGGCATTCCATGACCCTGAACCGCTCCCGGCTCAGCGCGTCTTCCAGAGCCGGCAGCACCCGCTTATGAAAGAGCCCCAGCAGCGGCTGGACACGGCCGGAGACAGAGACCGGAACAGCAGCGTTAAACTGCAAGCCACCCCCGATGTGATTAGACAAAGTATCCGGACTGGATTCCGCAAGCGAATCCATCATATACCGCATAAATTCCGCTGAAGCAAACGGCAGATCACAGGCAGCCAC
>RCUU01000416.1_pt1 | contig 23910 bp, 21 predicted proteins | sample 2166211 | NCBI WGS metagenome assembly RCUU01 (sample SAMN09932620, study PRJNA488358) | compost metagenome | feature: garden; material: soil; isolation source: compost soil in phenylacetic acid-enriched culture | place: Germany: Experimental Botanical Garden Goettingen | collected 2016-01-27
GCCGAAGGCTGCCTGAACTACCAGACCCTGATCCTGGCCGACCGCCTGGCCTGGGAGCTGCAGCAGTACCCGGGCGTGCAGGCGACCTCGTCGCTGGTCAACGCGGTACGCCAGATCACCGCCGGCTCATTCGAAGGCAACCCCAAGCTCAACAACATCCAGCGCAACCAGGACGTGCTCAACTACGCCGCGCAACAGGCCTCGGTCAATGCGCCAGAGTTGTTCAACAACGACTGCTCGGTGATGCCGGTGATCGCCTTCCTCAAGGACCACAAGGCCGAGACCCTGGACGCGGTAGTGGCGATTGCCGACAAGTTTGCCAAGGAAAACAGCAGCCCCGATCGCCAGTTCCTGCTGGCCGCCGGTACCGCTGGCATCGAGGCGGCGACCAACATCGTGGTCCGTGAAGCCAACCGCACCATGCTGCTGTACGTCTATGCGGCGGTGACGCTGTTCTGCCTGATCACCTTCCGCAGCTGGCGCGCCACGCTGGTGGCCTTGTTGCCACTGGTGCTGACCTCGATCCTCTGTGAGGCGTTGATGGTGGCCATGGGTATCGGCGTGAAAGTCGCCACCTTGCCGGTGATCGCCCTGGGGGTCGGCATTGGCGTGGACTACGCCCTGTACCTGCTCAGCGTGCAATTGCATCACCAGCGCCAGGGCTTGCCGCTGGCCGATGCCTACCGCAAGGCGGTGGCCTTCACCGGCCGGGTGGTTGGCCTGGTCGGTATCACCCTGGCTGCCGGCGTGGTGTGCTGGGCCTGGTCGCCGATCAAGTTCCAGGCCGACATGGGCATCCTGCTGACCTTCATGTTCCTGTGGAACATGCTCGGGGCACTGGTCCTGATCCCGGCACTGTCGTACTTCCTGCTGCGCAAGACCTCGCTACCCCAACGTGTGGCCATGGCCGAGCCGACGGCGCAGGCAGCGGTGGTACCGGTCAGTGCCGCCGAACGGCGCCAAGCCCTTACCACGACCGAATAATTTCAATTAATGCCGCGAATTTCAGTGTCAGGAACTGCAACCATGGTGAAGACAAAAATCATTGCGCCAGCCGAAGGCGCATACACCTACCCGCTGTTGATCAAGCGCCTGCTGTTGTCGGGGGTTCGCTACGAGCCCGGGCAGGAGATCGTCTATGCCAACAAGCTGCGCTACAGCTACAAGACGCTCATCGAGCGGATCCACCGCCTGGCCAATGCCCTGAGCGCGGCCGGGGTCAAGGCCGGGGATACAGTGGCCATGCTGGATTGGGATAGCCATCGCTACCTGGAGTGTTTCTTTGCCGTGCCGATGCTTGGCGCGGTGTTGCACACAGTGAACATTCGTCTGTCAGCGGAGCAGGTGCTCTACACCATGAATCACGCCGAGGATGACCTGGTGCTGGTGCATGAAGACTTCCTGCCCTTGATCGAGCAGATTCATCCTGGCCTGACTACCGTCAAAGGCTATATCCAGCTCACCGACGACACAGCGCCCGCTACCGACCTGCCGGTGCTGGGGGAGTATGAGCACCTGTTGTCCCTGGCGGCCCCCCATTACGATTTTCCCGATTTCGATGAACACTCGGTGGCGACGCTTTTTTACACCACGGGCACCACGGGCGACCCGAAAGGGGTGTATTTCACCCATCGCCAGTTAGTGCTGCATACCTTGAATGCCGTGGGCACGTTGGGCGTCTACCAGGGCTACCCGCTGCTGCGTTCCGACGACGTCTACATGCCGATCACCCCGATGTTTCACGTGCATGCCTGGGGCGTACCGTATGTCGCGACCCTGATGGGCATCAAGCAGGTGTACCCCGGCCGTTACGAACCCAATAGCCTGGTCAGGCTCTACCGAGAAGAGCAGGTCACGTTTTCCCATTGCGTGCCGACGATCCTGCAAATGATCCTGGGTTGTGACGAAGCGGCGCAGACCTCGTTCGACGGCTGGAAAATGCTCCTGGGCGGCAGTGCGCTGACATTGGGGGTCGCCAGCCAAGCGTCGGCCAGAGGCATTGACGTGTACAGCGGCTACGGGATGTCCGAGACCTGCCCGATGCTGTGCTCGACCTACCTGCGCGAGCAGGATCTTGAACAACCCCTGCAAGCGCAGTTGGCCACCCGGATCAAGACCGGCATGCCAATACCGATGGTCGACCTGGAAATCATCGATGCCAGCGGCAATCGCGTCGCTCACGATGGTGCGTCCCTGGGCGAGATCGTCGTGCGTGCACCCTGGTTGACCCAAGGCTATTTCAAGGAGCCTGAAAAGGGCGCCGAACTGTGGCGCAACGGTTGGCTGCACACCGGCGACCTGGCTTCCATCGACCCCCAGGGCGGGGTGGAAATCAAGGACCGCATCAAGGATGTGATCAAGACGGGCGGGGAATGGATCAGCTCGCTGGACCTGGAGAACCTGATCAGCGAACACGCGTCGGTCGCCTCTGTCGCGGTCGTCGGCATCGACGATGAGCAGTGGGGCGAACGGCCCATGGCCCTGGTGGTTTGCGAGCCCGGCAAGTCGCTCGATCAACGGATGTTGGAGACCCACCTGCAACAGTTCGTCGAGCGTGGCCGGATCAACAAATGGGCGATCCCCAAACAGTTCAGGTTTGTCGCGCAGATTCCCAAAACCAGCGTTGGCAAGATCAACAAGAAGTTGATACGGGAAATGGCGTTGAGCTGACGGGCCGGACTATTGCAGCCGCCGCCACAACGTGGAGCGACTGATGCCCAGGCGATTCGCCGTCTGCGCAAGGTTGCCGCCACAGGCTTGGAGCACCTGCTGGATGTACTGCTTTTCTTTTTCCTTGGCGATGCTTTTCAAGTCAGTGCTTGCCGGCGTGGCCGGGTCTGCAGCCTGGGGCAAGGCCTGGCTGTTGCGCAGTTCGGGGAGTACCAGGGCGAGGTTGCGCTCATCGATCGCTGTACCTTGCAGCAGGTCGTGGGCCGAGAGCGTGGCGCGTTCGAGGATGTTTTCCAGTTCGCGGATATTGCCGGGCCAGGGATACGCCATGAGGGTGGGCTGCAGTGCCTCCAGCAGGCGTGCCTGCAATGGCGGGGGGGGCGTGTCCGCGTTCAGGCGATGCAAGATGGCGCGAGCGATGTGGGTGATGTCTTCACGGCGTTCACGTAAAGGCACCGTCTGCAGGCGCAGGATGTTCAGGCGATAGTAGAGGTCGCTGCGAAACTCCCCGGCCTCGATGGCGTCGGCGAGGTCCTGATGGGTGGCGGCGATGATACGGATATCGATGCTGATCGGCTCGGTTGCGCCCAGGCGCAAGACCTCGCGCTCCTGCAATACGCGCAACAGGCGGGTCTGCAATGAAACCGGCATGTCGCCGATTTCGTCGAGGAACAGCGTGCCACGGTGGGCGGCTTCGATCAGGCCGGGCTTGCCGCCTTTTCGCGAGCCGCTGAAGGCGCCTTCCTGGTAGCCAAACAGTTCGCTTTCCAGCAAGGATTCGGGAAAGGCCGCGCAGTTGATCGCGACGAATGGGCCGCGTTGGCGGCTGCTGACATTGTGCATGCCTTGGGCCAGCAACTCCTTGCCGGTACCGCTTTCGCCAGTGATCAGTACTGTCGAGGCGGTTGCCGCGTAGCGTTCGGCCAGTTTCAGCAGCTGGCGGGTGGCCTGGCTGTTGCCGATGATTTGTTCCAGGCGGTATTTGGCGGTGAACCCGCCGGGGCGGTGCGTGGTGCGAATCCGCTGGTCGGCGCGTTGCACCGCCGAGGTATCCTGGCAGGTCAATACCAGCCCGGTGCGCTGGCCGTCTTCCAGGATCGGCAGGATATTGCTGACGACCATGTTCTGGCCCAGGCGGATGACCTTGTTCTCTTCCCAGGTACCGCTGCGCAGCACGTCGTCCAGGGCCAATTCCGGGTAAAGCGCCTGCAGCGAGCTGCCGAGTATCCGATTGGCTGGCAGGCCCAACAGTGCTTCCAGTGCGGGGTTCAGCGATTGCACGATGCCGTGGTTGTCCACGGCTGCAACGCCTGTGGGAATGTGCTGCAACACCCCATCCAGGTGCCGGCGCTTGGCGACCTCGATGCGCTGGCTGTGCAGGATGCCCAGGGCCTCTTCCAGTGCTTTGCGCACGGTGTCCTGGCTCATCGAAAGCACGCCGTGCAAGCCGGCCCGTTCCGCCAGCTCGACCACGGTGGATGAGCCAATCACTGTCTTGCAGCCAAAGTGGCGAGCGTGTTCCACCGCTTGCCGTGCTTCGTCGAGGGTGAGGTAACACGCTTGATGGATCTGCACCGTGAACAATGCAGCCATCGCGTCGAGGTCGGCGTTGATCCGCGCGTAGCTCAGCACAGCAATTTTCGGTGAACTCAGCCGTGCCAGTTCCAGGGCTCGCAGCAGATCCGCGCCCCCCACCCGCATCGACAGCACCGGGCGCGTCAGGTGCCGGCGCAGGTAGGCGGCGGTAGCGCCTGCGCAGACGAAGACTTCAACCTCGTTGCTGCTCTCCAGCTCGCGGGCCCGTTCCAATGCCTCGTCGATGGTGGTGTCCAGCACGCGGATGTGGGTTTCAGCCGAGTAATCGGGCATCACTCGGTTCACGACACCCGCCAGGCGGCTTTGTTGCAGCGGCCGTTCCAGGTGGCTGATGAGGACGACGATCTGGGGTTGGCGAGGCTGCATGGCGAGCGAGCTCTTGGTGATTCAAGTGGGTGTCATATATGAACAGGTTGTTTCCAGAATGCAACATCCATCGCGCGCAGACTAACCCGGCGCCACCGGGCAGGATGGCGGGAAAGCCTGCTGCATAAGGTGTTGAACACAAAATTATGACGAGATTGAAAACTGGCCCGGCAATTGCTCAAGTGAAACTGACTATCTTTAACCCTTCCGATTAATCCAACAGTTCAGGTGCGGCGACTCATGAGTGGTCCGAACGTAGCAGCGGCAACAATGCCGCAGCCCGAAGAACAACTGAAAAAAGCCAGGCTTGAAACGTTCCTGTGCGCCCAGGCGGGCGCGCAACGGGTGACGCTTGAACAGCAGCAGCGCCTTTCTGGCGGCGCTATCCAGGAAAATTGGTTGCTGGACGTGCGCGTCGAGGGTGGCCCCCATGCCGGCCAGCAGCGCTGGGTCCTGCGCAGCGATGCACAATCGGCGGTTCAGGAAAGCCTGAGCCGCGCCCAGGAGTTCGCGGTACTGAGCACGGTTCATCGTGCCGGCGTCAAGGTGCCGCGGCCGCTCTGGCTGTGCGAAGACGCTTCTGTGCACGGGCGAGCGTTTTTCATCATGGAGTGGGTGCGCGGTATCACGGCCGGTCACCGGCTGACCAGCAAGCTCGGGGCCGAAGGCGACCCGCAATTGGCGGCCGACCTGGGGGCCAACCTGGCGCGCATACATTGCATCCTGCCTGCGCAGGCGCAACTGGACTTCCTCGGCGACCCGCGGCAGGCATCGGCACAGGCGACAATCGACGCTCACCGTGCCGTCCTCGACCAGCTTGAGGTCGCCCAGCCGGTGCTGGAGTGGGGGCTGCGCTGGTGCGAATTGAATGCGCCGAAAAGTGCAGCGCCGTGTTTGCTGCATGGCGACTTCCGCACCGGCAACTACCTGGCCGAAGCCAGCGCGCTGCAGGCGGTACTGGACTGGGAATTCACCGGTTGGGGCGACCCGCGTCAGGACATCGGTTGGTTCACTGCCCGATGCTGGCGGTTCGCCCGGGCGGATCTCGACGCCGGCGGTATCGGTACCCTGGAGCATTTCATGCGCGGCTACAGCGAGGTTTCCCCGCTCAGTATCGAGCACGACGAATTGGTCTTCTGGCAGGTCATGGCCACCTTGCGCTGGGCCGTCATCGCCCTGCAGCAAGCCCAGCGGCATTTGTCGGGTGAGGAACCTTCACTGGAACTGGCGCTGACGGGAAGGCTGCTGCCTGAACTGGAACTGGACATATTGCGTTTGACTGGAGGGCTGCGCCGATGAACATCCGTCCCGATGCCAGCGAGCTGCTGGCCATTGCCCGGCAGACACTGCTCAGCGATTTGCTGGCACAGCTGCCGGACAGCGCGCGCTACCAGGCGTTGATGGTCGCCAATGCCATGGCAATAGCCGGGCGCGAATACCGTGACGGCGCCGCTGCCGATCTCAGCGAAACCCAGCTGCTTGAACCGCTGCTGGGCGCAACCGGGCAGCCACTGACCGCGGCCCGCCAGGCCCTGTGCCAGGCTATTCGCCAGGGCCGTTTCGATGCATCCGGGCGTGAACAGGATGGCCTGTTCTCGGTGCTGTCGGCAATCACCCAGGCGCGGCTGTCCATCAGTAACCCGAAGGCGCTGGCCCAATGAGTACGCAACCGGTTGTTCGTCGTCGTTGCTACCTGGTACGCCATGGTCACGTGGATTATTTTTCGCCCGACGGCCAGCCGTTGGACCCGCGCAACGTGCCGCTCTCTGACCTGGGCAAAGATCAGGTACGCCAGTTGGCCAAGGTACTGGCGCCGGTCGGTTTCGACCGTGCGCTGTGTTCCGACTACCCCCGCGCCCGGCAAACCGCTGAACTGTTGCTGGGCGATTATCCGATTGAGCTTGAGGCGTGTGGGCAGCTGCGGGAAGTCCGTGGCGGGCGCCTGCGCGACATTGCGCCTGGTGAGTTGGAGCAGCGCGTCAGCTACGCCTATGACAGCTTCGCCGAGCCTGACGGCAGCTTCATGGGCGGGGAGCGCTGGAGCGATTTCGACAGCCGCATCATGGCCCGCTTCAGCCAACTGCTGGCCGAGCCCGACTGGCGGAGCCTGCTGCTGGTCAGTCATGACGCCGTCAATCGCCTGCTGCTGGGCTGGGCCCTGGGTGGCGCGCGCGGTTGTGCCGCGGGCCTGGAACAGGACAACGCCTGCCTGAACATCATCGATATCGACATGCAGGGCGGTCGCATCCTGCGCCGCTTTGTCCGTGTCGTGAACCTGACACCGTACGACCTGTGCAAGACCGGCCAGCGGCAAACCGTGATGGAACGCATCCACGCACAGCTCGCGCCTGTTACCGAACAACGACCCTAGTCGAACCCCATCAAGGAACGCCATGAACTTCACGATCCCCCAGGAATTGCTGGAACTGCGCGAAAAGACCCGCGCGTTTATCGCCGAGCAGGTGATACCCATGGAAGCCGACCTACGGCTCACCTCCCATGGCCCCAGCGCAGACTTGCGCTTTGAGCTGCTGGACAAGGCCCGCCGCGCTGGCCTGTTGTGCCCGCATGCCAGTCGCGAAATGGGCGGCGCGGGCTTGAGCCACGTTGCCAAGGCGATTGTCTTCGAGGAGGCCGGTTACTCACCGCTGGGCCCGATCGCGCTGAACATCCATGCGCCGGACGAAGGCAACATTCACCTGATGGACGAGGTGGCCACGCCGGCCCAGAAAGACCGCTGGTTGCGGCCCCTGGTCAACGGGCAGATCCGCTCTTGCTTTGCCATGACCGAGCCTTCGCCCGGTGCCGGTTCCGATCCGTCGATGATGAAGACCATCGCCGTGCGCGATGGCGACCACTATGTGATCAATGGCCGCAAATGGCTGATCACCGGGGCCGACGGTGCCGGTTTCGCGATCATCATGGCGCGCATGGAAGATGGCTCGGCCACCATGTTCCTGGCGGACATGAATACACCCGGGATTATCCACGAGCGGCAGCTGCACACGTTGGACAGCTGCTTTGCCGGCGGCCACTCGGTACTGCGTTTTGAAAACCTGCGGGTTCCGGCCACCGATGTGCTGGGCGAAATCGGCAAGGGCTTTCGCTATGCGCAAGTGCGCCTGGCACCCGCGCGGCTGACCCATTGCATGCGCTGGCTGGGCGCTGCCCGTCGCGCCCACGATATTGCCTGCGACTATGCACGAACCCGCGATTCGTTTGGCAAGACCCTGGGCGAGCACCAGGGCGTCGGCTTCATGCTGGCGGACAACCAGATGGCGCTGCACAGCACCCGTCTGGCCGTCTGGCATTGCGCCTGGGTATTGGATGAGGGCGGTAAGGGCAATGTCGAGTCGAGCATGACCAAGGTGCTCAGTGCCGAAGCCCTGTGGCATGTGGTCGATCGCTGCGTGCAGATCCTCGGTGGGCGCGGCGTGACCGGGGAAACCGTGGTCGAGCGTATCTTCCGTGACATCCGTCCATTCCGCATCTACGACGGCCCGAGCGAAGTGCATCGCATGAGCCTGGCGAAAAAAATCCTCGACGGCCACAAGGACTTTGCCTGATGAACCCACTGCACGACAAAGTCGCCGTCATTACCGGCGCCGCCAGCGGCTTCGGTCGCGAACTGGCGATTGCCTGCGCCAATGAGGGCATGCGCCTGGCGTTGACCGACATCGACGAGCAGAACCTGCAAGGTACGGTGCAACTGCTGCCGTCGGGCACGCGCGTGCTGACGATGAAATGTGATGTCGCCCAGGCGCAGCAGGTCGAGGAGCTGGCGCTTGCGACCTATGCGCGCTTCGGCGCCGCGCACCTGCTGTTCAACAACGCCGGGGTACTGGTCGGTGGCCCGTTGTGGACCACCACCGAGCAGGATTGGCAGTGGATGATCGGCATCAACGTCATGGGCGTGGCCCATGGCATCCGCAGTTTTGTCCCGCGCATGCTGGCGCAACAGGATCACTGCCACATCGTCAACACCGCCTCGGTCGCCGGCTTGCTGTCGGTGCCAGGCAGCGGCATCTACTGTGCGACCAAGCATGCGGTGGTGACGATGTCCGAGTGCCTGCAATTAGAATTGCAGGCCGAGAACGCCTCGATCGGCGTGTCGGTATTGTGCCCGGCCTTCGTACCGACGGGCATCGCCGATGCCAGGCGCAACCGTCCGGCGGAATTGGCGGACACCAATCCACTGAGCGAAAGATACGAAGAACAGATGCGCAAGGCGACCCAGGCCGGAAGGCTCGGCGCGGCGGACATCGCGCGGATCACCCTCGAGGCTGTGAAGGAAAACCGCTTCTACATCCTGCCTCACCAGAAGATCAAGCGCCTGATCGGGCTGCGCATGGAGGACATCCTCGATGAGCGCAGCCCGACCCAGACCTCACGCTGATATTTCCCTTCAATAGCGCAGGCAAATCTTGCCAAAGTGCTTGGCAGTTATCTGGTGGGCAAAAGCCTCGGCGATTTGTTCCAGCGGATAGCTGCTGTCGATGACCGGACGCCAGCTGAAGGTTTCCAGCGCACGCACCATATCCTGCTGCTGTTCGCGGCTGCCGACGATCAGCCCGCGCAGGGTCTGCTGCTTGCGCATCAGTTCCAGGGTCGGCACGCTGCCGGCAATGCCGGTCAGCACGCCGATCAACGCAATGTGGCCGCCAGGCGCACAGGCACGGATGGACTGGGGCAGGGTGCCCGGGCCGCCCACTTCCACGACGATGTCGGCACCACGGCCGCCGGTGGCGGCCAGTACCGCGTCGCCCCATTCGGGCTGGTCTTTATAGTTGATGACCTGGTCGGCCCCCAGCGCCAGCAGGCGCTCTTTCTTGGCTTCGCTCGATGTCGTGGCAATCACCCGCGCACCCATGGACTTGGCCATTTGCAGCGCGAGGATGGAAACGCCACCGGTACCCAGCACCAGCACGGTGTCGCCCGCCTGGATGCGACCGTCCACCACCAGTGCACGCCAGGCGGTAAGGCCGGCCGTGGTCAGCGTGGCGGCTTCTTCATGGGTGTAGCCCTTGGGTGCCAGGGTGAAGGCAGCGGTGGGCAGGTTGACGAGTTCACGGGCGAAGCCGTCCACGCCGTCGCCAGGAACGGTCTGGAAGGTGGTGGGCACGTTGCGGCCCGATTGCCAGTGCGGGAAGAAGCACGACACCACGCAATCACCCACGGCGAACTCCGTCACACCTTCACCCACGGCGGCTACGACGCCTGCGCCGTCGGCCATGGGGATGCGACCATCCGCAGCGCCAGCGTGACCGGTGACGACGCCAAGGTCGTGGTAGTTGAGCGAGCTGGCATGCAGGCGCACCTGGATCTCGCCGGCCTTGGGCGCGCCGGGAGCGGGCAGGTCGACCAGGCGCAGATGGTCCAGGCCAGCCGGATGTTGGAGTTGAATGGCTTTCATGTGTGTCCTCGAATCAGTCCATGCGAGAGAGGGGCACAGGCTGTCAGGCAACGACAGCTGCACTCACCCGGGCATCTTGCCTACAAAGGGGGGGCGATACCAGACCTGACGCTGCGGCGATGCGCACCGCAGCATCAGGGCGTGGTTACAGTGCGACGTCGCGCAAGGTGGTCATGTCGATGACGAAGCGGTACTTCACGTCGTTGCGTTGCAGGCGGTCAAAGGCGCTGTTGATGTCCTTGATGTCGATCATTTCGCAGTTGGGCAGCACCTGGTGGTCGGCGCAGAAATCCAGCAGTTCCTGGATCGCCTGGATGCCACCGACGAGCGAGCCGGCCAGGGTGCGGTTGTTGCGTATCAGCAGGCCGCCATGGATGGGCTCCAGCGGTTCGATGGCGCCAACCAGCACCAGTACGCCCTCGCGACCCAGCAGCATCAGGTAGGGGTTGACGTTGTGCCGGCTGGGAATGGTGTCGATGATGAATTCGAAGCCATTGGCCGCCGCCGTCATGGCCGCCGCATCATTGGACAGCAACACGTGATTGGCGCCAAGGGTGCGCGCGTCGTCGGCCTTGCCCGGTGAAGTGGTAATGACCGTGACGTCGGCGCCCAGGGCTGCGGCCAGTTTCACCGCCATATGGCCGAGCCCGCCAAGGCCGACCACCGCGACTTTCGAGCCCTTGCCCACACCGTAGCGGCGCATCGGGTTCCATACGGTGATGCCGGCGCACAAAAGCGGCGCGGCATAGCGCGGATCGAGGTTCACCGGCATGCGCAGAACGAACTGCTCGCGCACCACGATATGCTCGGAATAGCCGCCATAGGTGATCTCGCCGGTCTGGCGATCCTTACCGTTGTAGGTGGTGGTCGGGCCGTGCACGCACAGTTGTTCCTGATGCTCGGCGCAGGGGGCGCATTGCAGGCAGCTGTCGACCTGGCAGCCGACGGCGACCCGGTCGCCGACCTTGAAGCGGCTGACGTTGCTGCCGACGGCCGTGACATGGCCGACGATTTCGTGGCCGGGCACGCAGGGGTAGACGGTGTTGTTCCAGTCGTTGTGTACTTGATGCGCGTCTGAGTGGCAGACGCCGCAATAGGCGATGTCGATGGCGACGTCATCGGCGCGCAGGGCCCGGCGATCGAAGCGGAACGGGGTGAGGTGAGCGTGGGCCTCGTGTGCGGCAAATCCTAGGCAAGTGGTCATGGGGTAATCCTGAAAATAATTCGGTGGGCACTGCTGCATTCCGTAGCAGCTGCCGCCAGGCTGCGTCCCGGACCGACACCGTGGTGCTGGTGGACGCAGCCTGGCGGCAGCTGCTACAGAAAAGCCGGCAGCGCTATCTACGTCTGGTCAGATCGACGGGCGCAGCCACGGCGCCGGGGTCGTTTCCGGCGAGGCGATCTGGTTGACGATCCACTTGCCCATGCGCCGCAGTGGCTCGATGGCATCCTGCGGACCTGCCCATTTCAGCCCCGCGGCATAGCCCAGCGAGACGATGCGTTGGGCGCCGTACAGGGGCAGGATGTCCTTGAGTTCGTCCTTGACGCTTTCCGGATACACGCCAACGGTTTGGGTGTAGGCATCCACCGCATCCATCATCTCGTTCAGTTCATCGACCGGCACCAGGTTGGCGGTACGGTCGTCGAGCCGGGCGGCGAAAGACACCGACTCCGGGATTTGCGAGCAGATCACCGCGCCTTCGCCGTCCTTGCCGCCAATCACCTGGTACCACTCATCATCCAGGCGCAGCGCTTCGACCTCGGCCTTGAGGCCCTGGTCGTAGCGCTTGGGCACGGTGCTGAGGGTATTGGGCAGGGTCTGCATGGCGTCGTAGACATAGCGACCGAAGGTGTTCAACTGGGCCAGGCCTGCTTCGTCGGTGCCGCTCTGCACATACACCACCCGGGCGCACACGCACGCTTTCTGGTTCAACGCACCGATGTCGCTGGCCAGGCGCAAGGCGGCCTCGCGCATGGTCGCTTCGTTTTCGAAGGTGCCCTTGCCGATGATGCTGGCGCTGCGTTTCGGGTCGAGGGAGATCAGCTCCAGGCCCGGCTGGATGTAGCGGGTAACGTGCTTCATCGAGGCAAAGCCGCCCCAGGCCACGATCTTCTCCAGGTTCTGTGGCTGGTACAGGCGTTCTTCGAAGGCCTGGTCACCGCCTTTCCAGTAGGCGACGCTGAGGTGCTTGGTCAGCGGATGGTCCGGCGCCATGTCGACCATGGTGCGGGCGATGGCCAGGGCGGTGAACGGGTCGTTGGACGGCGCCTTGATGATGGCATCGCTGCGCAGCACCATGTTGCGCAGGATGGTCAGCAGCGACAGCCCGGTGGCGTTGCCCGCGACGATATGCAGGGTGCGCGCGCCGAAGCAGCGCACTTCAAGTTCGGTGCCGTCGAGCAAGCGTTGCTTGACCCAGCCTTCCAGGTGCTTGATGCCCACCGTGTTTTCCACCTGTTCGGTGACCGATTCACGGGTGAGCAGTTGGCGCAGGCCCATGTAGCTGCCCTTGACCATGCTGGGGGTGACCGGCGCCGTCAGGTAGGACAGCTCGCACGCTTCCTGCAAGTAAGGGTTGCTGTTGAATTCCAGGCGTTCGCCGAGGGCCTCGGCGTAGTCGAGGATGTCCTCGAAGCTGAGCGTATACAGGTCGGCGAGCCTGGCCGGGTTACCCAGCGGCAGTTGGTCGATGTACTTGTGCGCATCGGGGGTCTGGAAGACCAGGTCGCCGCCACGGCCGCCCACGTCGATCAGGTTGTCGGTGATGACTTGGCCGCGGATGATCATTGGCGCAATAGGTTTGCTCACGGGGTTAGCCCTCTAAGGTGTTAAGGAAGTCCATCGCCTGGCGATGGGAGTCTTCTGTTGCGGCGCAGGTGATCTTGTCGTCGCCGCCATTCAATTCGCTGTAGCGCTGGATCGGCCCGACCACGTAGCGGCTCGGCTGGCCGCAGGCGCAGGGCTTGTCCCATTCGACGGTGATTTCATCGCCGGTGATAAAGCCGCCCCAGCGCACTTCCGCGCCAAGGTCGAAGAACGCGGCGCGGCCGGTCACACGGCCTTTGCGCGGCAGCGGCTGGCTGGTTTCGGGGTCGAGCAGGTAAGGGATGACGGTAGGGGCGAAGTGGAAATGGCCCTGTTCGCAGCGCGCATGGGCGCCGCCGACGATTTCGGACATGGCATAGGATTCGTGCAGGGTCTTGGCACCGGTAAAGCGCAGCACGTCCTCGCGCCAGCCCTCCGGTTGCACCACACCCTTGCCGCCACCGGCGGTATGGACGTACGAGTCGGCATCGAAGACGCCTTCCAGGCCGCGTTCAAGGCCGGCCTTGGCCATGCTGTGCAGCAGGTTCCAGGTCGCGCCGATGTACACGCGCTTGCCCGAAAGCTCGGTGGACATATGGTCGAAAAAGCGTGCCAGGTGCTCGGGCATGTCGGCCTGCAACTGGTCGAATGCCTTCTTTTTTTCCAGCAGTTCGGGGCTGATCACCAGGCGATCGAGGGTGCCCTTTGACTGTGCCGCGCGCAGCTTGGCGCCCAGGTGCAGCACGTCGGTGCTGAGGGTGGTCGGGTAGGCCGCATGGAAATGCGCTTCGCTCGGCAACAGCGCTGGAATCATGGCGGCGTGGACGCGCACATGGCTCAGGTAGCCCCGGCGGTAGTAGGGGTAGATCGTGTGCAGGTCGGGTTGTGGGGTGTCCGGGCCTTTCGTGTTCCACACACTCATCTTGCGCAGTTGGGCGAATTTTTCCCATTCGCGCACGCCCTGGGGCAGGAACGACAGGGTGCCGGAAGTGCCCGAGGTGTGACTGATGCGCAGTGCGGGCACCGCCTCATCCATGGTCTCGAACCAGTCGTCCAGGCCCTGGCAATCGCTGACGTTGACAGCAGCGATGGCTTCGGCAACCTCCGGCGTCACCAGCTTGCCCAGCCACTTGTTGATCTGGGCGAAGCTGCGTTTCTCCAGCAACGATGGCGGGTAGGACTTGTAGACGGTGTGTTCGAACAACAACGGCACCACATCGTCGAGTTGCTCGATGTGGTCAACGCCTTGGGCGTCGGCGAGTTTCTTGAGCACCGGAATGCGCTGGCGAAGTTCGGCGAAGCGCTGCTGCAGCGCGTTGAGCTGCAGCGCATCGGTTTCGGCGCGGGGCAACAGGTTCCAGGCCTGCAGGGAATAGTTGGCCAATGCTGCCGGGTTGTTCAGCAGTAGCTGGGTTTTTTGTTCTATCGACAGTTGTGCAGTGGGCATGTTCTGGCTCGCTACTCACTTGTGGAAACCGGCGAGGGCCGGGGGCAGGTGTTTTTCGAGTATGGGGATGCGAACCCGGAATATCTTCCGGATTGAAGTGCGCCTTGTATTTGGTTAACTAACTGATAAATAAAGAAAAAAAACAAAATGTAAAAGGTGCTTCGCAGGGCTTTCCGGATCCGTGGCGAGGGCCGTTTTTTGCGCCTGTTGCGGGCATATACTCGGGCTCCCTCACTCAAAGACGGAGGGAGGAACGCTGCCAGTCAGAGCCATTTCTTGCGCAATGTGCGGTTGGCGCGTGTGCTGTGCAATTGCCAAAAATAAGTCAGCGCAACACAACTATTCGTGAGGCCTTCATGTTGAAAATGGTGTTCCAGACCACCCCCTCGATGATCATCGAACCTGGCGCTTCGACCCGGCTCGCCGTTCACGTCAAAGCCATGGGCTGTGCATCGGTTTTGTTGGTGACCGACCCCGGGGTGATTGCTGCCGGGCTACTGGATGCGGTACTCACCGGCCTTGAGGCCGACGGAGTGGCCGTGACCGTGTTTTCGCAGGTACAGGCTGATCCACCGGAGTCGGTCATCCTGGCTGCGGTGTATGTCGCCAAGGCTTGTGGTGCCGAATGCGTGATCGGGCTGGGCGGCGGCAGTTCGCTGGATGCCGCCAAGCTGGCGGCGCTGTTGGCGCGCAGTGACGAATCCCTGGAGCAGGTCTACGGCATCAACCGCACGCAGGGCCCGCGTTTGCCGCTGATTCTGGTGCCCACCACCGCCGGGACCGGTTCGGAAGTGACGTCGGTCTCGGTGGTGACCACCGCTTCCGGTGAGAAGAACGTGGTTTATTCGCCACTTCTGCTGCCCGACATGGCCGTGTTGGATGCTGAATTGACCCTCGGCCTGCCTTCCCATGTCACCGCGGCGACGGGTATCGATGCCATGGTCCATGCCATCGAGGCCTACACCACCAAACACCTGAAAAACCCGATCTCAGATTGCCTGGCGCGAGAGGCGCTGAGCCTGTTGTCGGCCAACCTGTTCCAGGCCTGCCAGGACGGCAGCAACCTGGCGGCACGGGAAAACATGCTGCTGGGTGCAACCCTCGCAGGCATGGCGTTCGCCAATGCGCCGGTGGCGGCGGTGCATGCCTTGGCCTATCCGCTTGGCGCACGCTTTCACGTGCCGCACGGGCTGTCCAATGCCTTGGTGCTGGGGCCAGTGATGCGCTTGAACCTCGAGACGGTGGCGCCCCTGTATGCGCAGCTGGCCGATATCGTCCTGCCCGGCGTCAGTGGCACCGATCGCGAGAAAGCGTCGGCGCTGGCGGACTATCTGGGTGCCTTGGCCGGTGAACTTCGTCTGCCAACCTGCCTGCGCGATGTTGGCATCGCCGAGTCTGACATTGATGCGCTGGCAGCCGATGCCATGAAGCAGACGCGCCTGCTCGGCAATAACCCTCGGCCACTCAGCCTGGCCGACGTGAGCGCGATCTACCGGGAGATCCTATGAGCAGCAAGATCGAACGGCCGCGCCGGAACGAATTTCGCCGCTTTACCATCATGCCCTCGCGCTGGGGTGACCATGATTCCTACGGGCATGTGAACAACGTGGTCTATTACTCGTACTGTGAGTCGGCGATCAGTGCCTTCCTGGTCGAGCAGGGCACCCTCGATATTGCCAGCAGCCCGGTCATCGGCTTGATCGTCAATTCGAGTTGCACGTATTTTTCGCCCATCAGCTTCCCTGACCAGATCACTGTCGCCATGAAGATTTCCCACCTTGGCAACAGCAGCGCGCGGTACGAACTGGCCCTTTTTCGCAACGACGAGCAGGAAGCCGCCGCCGCGGCGCATGTCATCTATGTGTATGTAGACCGGGCCAGCAATACCTCGGTGGCCATCCCGGATGCGGTGCGCACGGTATTGGCGCGTATCGCTGACTAAGTGGGCCGACTCGGTCATACTCCTTCTGCCTGCCACCTGGCGAAACTGTCGCGGTGGCAGCAGGCCGGCCAAGCCGGGGGAGCACTGATCAGAGGACGCGTGGATGACGCACAAGAACATTGAGGATGATTGCGTGCTCAAGGTTGAAATTCCTGCCCAGCCGCGCAAGGCACCCCGCCAGGCGCGCTCGGTCGCGCTGGTCACGGCCTTGAAGCAGGCGGCTCGCGAGATCATCGAAAACGAAGGCCGGGACGCCTTGAACACCGCGCACCTGGCCGCGTATTCGGGCGTGGGGGTGAGTTCGATCTATGAGTACTTCCCGACGATGGAGGCGTTGATCGCCGCGATCTTCGATGATTACCGCGCCCAGGCCCGGACCGAACTGTTCGCGGGCATCATGGCGCTGCCACCCGGCGCCACCTTGCTCGACGGGATTTTGCTGGCCTTGCGCGCCGTTCTGGCCAGCCACCACAAGAAAACCCTGCTCGATCCGCTGTTCTGCGTGCGCTCCACCCATTATGACGAGCTGGTGCGACTGGATGTGGTCCAGGCCAAGCAGCTGTGGACCACCACGGCGAGCTCGGCCCTGATGCGCCGCTTCGCCAGCGAAATCCGGGTGAAGGACCGGGAAAAAGCCGAGTTTCTGGTGTTCCAGACGTTGACGGCGCTGCCCCGGGCCATCCTGCTGGAGCGACCGGACTACCTCACTGACGAGGACACGCCGAGGATGTTGGCGCGCATGCTGTATGCGCTGTTGACTGATCCGGACTGCTGAGCGTATTGCGTCCGCTCCGCGCCCGGGACGCAGGAATGGCTCAAATCGTATAGTGCTTGAGCTCGCGCGCAATCAGCATCCGCTGGATCTCGCTGGACCCTTCGTAGATTTGCGTGATCCGCGCATCGCGGTAGTAGCGCTCGACTGGGTAGTCCTCCAGGTAGCCGTAGCCACCGTGCACCTGGATGGCCTTGGAACACACCGATTCGGCCATTTCCGAGGCGAACAGCTTGGCTTGCGAGGCTTCTGAAAGGCACGGCAGGCCGGCGCTGCGCAGGCGCGCGGCGTGCAGGATCAGCAGGCGCGTGGCGTTGATCTGCAGGTGCATGTCGGCCAACAGGTTGGCAATGCTCTGGTGCTCGCCGATGGGCTTGCCGAACTGGACCCGATCGCGGGAGTAGGCCAGGGCGGCCTCGAAGGCGGCGCGGGCAATGCCCAGGGCCTGGGCGGCAATGCCGATGCGGCCGCCTTCGAGGTTGGACAGGGCGATGGCCAGGCCCTTGCCACGCTCACCGAGCATGTTGCTGGCCGGCACCTTGCAGTTGTCCAGGGTGACCGCGCAGGTATCGGAGGCGCGGATGCCCATCTTGTGTTCGGTGCGATCGACGATGAAACCCTCGGTATCGGTCGGTACCAGGAAGGCCGACAGGCCCTTCTTGCCCAGGTCCGGGTCGGTCACGGCGAAGACGATGGCCAGGCCTGCGCGCTTGCCGTTGCTGACGAACTGCTTGGCGCCGTTGATCACCCAATGGTCGCCTTGCAGTTCGGCGCGGGTGCGCAGGTTGTGCGCTTCGGAACCCGCCTGGGGCTCGGTCAGGCAGAAACAGCCGATGACTTCACCGCTTGCCAGGCGTGCCAGCCAGGTCTGCTGCTGCGCCTGGCTGCCATAGGCCAGCAACGGCCCGCAGCCGACCGAGTTGTGAATGCTCATCAGGGCGCCGGTGGCACCGTCGCCGGCAGCAATTTCCTCGACGGCCAGGGCATAGGCGACGTAGTCGGTGTAGCTGCCGCCCCATTGCTCGGGCACGACCATGCCCAACAGGCCCAGTTCGCCCATCTTGGCCACCAGGGCGTCGTCGATCCAGCCGGCTTTTTCCCAGGCCTGGGCATGGGGTGCGATCTCGGCGCGGGCGAAATCGCGCGCCATGTCGCGGATCATGATCTGTTCTTCGTTCAGTTCCAGGTCTTGCATGTGCTGACTCCGGCCTCAGAGGCCTTCGAAGAATTGGGCGACCCGCGCAGGCTTGAGTTCGGCCAAGGTGCCGGGGTTCCACTTCGGTTGCTTGTCCTTGTCGATCAGCAAGGCGCGCACGCCTTCGATCAGGTCGCCGTGCTCGAACCATTGGCGGTCCAGGTGCAGCTCCATCGCAAAGCAAGCTTCCAGGCCCAGCTGGCGACCGCGGCGGAGCATGTCCAGGGTCACGGCCATGGCCAGGGGCGAGCGGCTTCGCAGCAGTTCGGCGGTTTTAAGCGCCCATTCGTGGCTGTCGGCAACGGTCACCTGCTGCAGTTGCTCAATCATGCTCGGCAAATCGGGCAGGGCAAAGAAGTGGTCGATGGCCGGTCGCAGCACGGCCAGGGGCGGGTTGGGCAGGTGCTGCACGCCGAGCTTGGCCAGCAGGCCTTGCATGTCCTTGAGCGGGTGCCGGGACCAGGTCAGGGTGTCGAGGCATTCCAACAACCTGGCCAGCTTCGAGCTGTCCAGGTACCAGTCGGCCAGCCCGCAATACAGGGCATCTGCAGCCTGGATCTGCACACCGCTGACGCCCAGGTAGATGCCCAGCTCGCCGGGAATGCGCGGCAGGAAATAGCTGCCGCCCACGTCCGGGAAATAGCCGATGCCGGTTTCCGGCATGGCCAGGCGGCTGCGTTCGGTGACCACGCGCAGGTCGGCACCCTGGACCAGGCCCATGCCGCCGCCGAGGGTAAAGCCATCCATCAGGGCCAGGACCGGCTTGCGGTAACGGTGGATACACAGGTCCAGGGCATATTCTTCGACGAAGAAGTCCTCGTGAACCGTGTCGCCACTCTTGAAGCTTTCGTACAGCGAGCGGATATCGCCGCCGGCGCAAAAGCCCTTTTCCCCGTTGCCGCGCAGGACCACGGCGTTGACCTGTGGGTCGATGGCCCAGGCATCGAGCTGGGTTTGCAGGCTGCGCACCATGTCCAGGGTCAGGGCATTGAGGCCGCTGGGGCGATTGAGGGTCAGGTGACCGATGTGGTTGCGGACTTCGCTCTGGACGTGGGCATCCAGAGAACTGGCAGTCGACTCGGCAGAAGGTCGGGCCTGGGCTGTCATCGCTATCTCCCTGCTTTGTTATTGATTTTCCAAAAGAGTTGGAGCGGGTATAGAGTAAATGTACGCGATCCGTAGCAGCTGGCGAAGCCTGCGTCCGACTGCATGGCAGTCGTAAACCTGATTGCGTGGTCTTGCTGAAATACAGTTTCGTTGGATTTCACGACTGCTTCGCCCGAACGCGGACCGAGCCGGACGCAGGCTTCGCCAGCTGCTACAAGACTGTGTTCCAGCAAACAATGCAATGATCGGGAATCGTATCAGTGCAAATTTGCCAAATACAATTCGAATAACTGCAAGTCGAACCTGCAATTTTGCATGGCGCGGCTAGCGTTTCAGATTAGCTGCGCCCATCCAGCATTGCCCGGCCTTTCGGCAGGCTAGAGGCTTGGCTCTTCTTTGCACAAGCTTTCTGGCTCTTGTTGCGCAGCCTTGCCCTTGCCGCGCAGCTCGCTGACGATCACCCCCGCGACGATCAACAAGGCACCCAGCAGGGCGATGCCCGGCAGGCGTTCGCCGGCGATGCGCCCGACAATCCCGGCCCATACCGGCTCGCCCGCATAAATCAGGGTGGCCCGGGTCGGCGAAACGGATTTCTGCGCCCAGTTCATCGCCACCTGTATCACCGCGCTCATGGCCCCCAGGCCCACGGCGCTGAGCAGCAGCAACCAGGAAAAGTCTGGCAGGCGCTCCTGGGTCGGCACGATCATCATGAATGACAGGACCGAGGCCGTTGCCAATTGCACCACGGTGACCCGGCGCACATCGACCTTGCCGGCATAGCGGCTGATCAGGATGATTTCGGCGGCGATCGCCACGGCGCTGACCAGGGTTGCGATTTCACCGGGGCTGAAGCTGATCGCACTGCCGTCGGGGCCGGCCAGCAACATCAGGCCGGCGAAGGCCAGGCCGATGCCCAGGCTCGGCATCAAGCCTGGCCGACGGCCCAGCACCAACCACTGCAGCAGGGGCACGAACGGCACGTACAGGGCCGTGATAAAAGCCGACTGGCTGCTGGTGATGGTTTGCAGGCCCACGGTTTGCAGGCCATAGCCGAGCATGATCGAAGCGCCGATGAAGACCCCGGCCTTGAGTTCGGTCAGGGTCAGCCCCGGCAGCGACTTGAACGACACCAGGCCGACGAACAAGGCCGCGGCGGCGAAGCGCAGGCCAACGAAAAACATCGGGCCGCTGACGGTCATGACATTGTGCACCAGCAAGAAGGTGCCGCCCCACAGCACGGTGATGACCACCAGCACCAGTTCGGCTTTGCTCAGACGGATATTCAACGGGGTGTTCTTGATCATGGCCTTGCACGCAGACGAAGGGCGACGCACAATGCGCCAAAGTGGGCAGTATACTGCGCAAACCCCATCAGTGAGCAATATAGTGCACAAAGATTCCAGCCAACGCGCGTCGGTATTGCAACATGTCAGCCACAACGTCCGCCGGCTGCGGCATGCGGCTGAATTGAGCCAGAATGCCCTGGCGGAGAAATCCGGGGTCAGCCGGCGCATGCTGGTGGCCATCGAGGCCGGGGAAAACAACGTCAGCCTGACCACCCTGGACCGAGTGGCCGAAGCATTGGACGTGGCGTTCACTGACCTGATCAAGGCGCCGGACAACCGCGACCCCAGTCGCATCAACGAGCTGGTCTGGGCCGGTATCCACGCCGGCAGCAAGGCGGTGCTGCTGGGCAGCTCCGCGGCCAGAAGCGAGTCGGAGTTGTGGGAGTGGCGGCTGGAGCCCGGCGAGGTCTACGAGTCGGAGGCGGACGCCGAAGGCTGGAGCGAACAGCTGTATGTGTTCGAAGGTTGCCTGACCCTGACCATCGGCCACGAGCAATTTCAATTGCAAACCGGCGACTTCAAGGTATACGCCAGCAACCGCGCCCATGCCTATCGCAACGAGGGTGCGGTGCCGACGCGGTTTATCCGCAATGTGGTGATCTGATCCGGGGCAGGAATCAGCTCTTGATGAACGCCAGCAGGTCCTTGTTGACCTGGTCCTTGTGGGTGTCGGTCAAGCCATGGGGTGCGCCCGGGTAGACGATCAGCCTGGCGTCCTTGATCAATTTGGCCGACTCCGGCCCCGCCGCCTGGATCGGCACGATCTGGTCGTCATCGCCATGGATCACCAGGGTCGGCACGTCGAATTTCTTCAGGTCGTCGCGAAAGTCGGTTTCCGAGAACGCCTTGATGCAGTCATAGGCGTTCTTGTGCCCGGCCATCATCCCTTGCATCCAGAATGAATCGATCAGCCCCTGGGACACCTTGGCACCGGGCCGGTTGAAGCCGAAGAACGGGCCGCCGGCAATGTCCTTGTACAACTGCGAGCGGTCGGCCTCGGAGCCTGCACGAATGCCATCGAACACTTCGCGGGGCAAACCGAGCGGGTTGCTGTCGGTTTTCAGCATCAGCGGCGGCACTGCCGAGATCAGGCCGGCCTTGGCCAGCCTTCCGGTGCCATGGCGGCCGATGTAGCGGGCTACTTCACCACCCCCGGTGGAGAACCCGAACAGGATCACGTCGCTCAGGTCCAGGGCTTCGATCAGCTCGGCCAGGTCGTCGGCGTAGGTGTCCATCTCGTTGCCGTCCCACGGCTGGCTGGAACGGCCGTGACCGCGACGGTCATGGGCAATGCAGCGGTAGCCCTGGTTGGCCAGGAAGAACATTTGCGACTCCCAGCTGTCGCCACTCAATGGCCAGCCATGGCTGAAGACGATCGGTTGGCCGGTGCCCCAGTCCTTGTAGTAGATCTGGGTACCGTCGCGGGTGGTGATAGTACTCATGCTGCGTTCTCCTGGGTCAGTTGGAAAAGCGATAAAAAGCGTGAGACCGGTAGAGGTTAGCGGACCCTCAAGTGCGCGCCAGGTAGTCCGAAGTGGAAACCACGTCTGCATAGGCAAATGCCAGGGCCGCCATGAAGGCCGCATGGGCATGGGCGGCGGGCACCGTGACGCCATTGAACTCCAGGTCGCGCGAGGCACAGGCGTCATGGACCACGGTGGCGTTGTAGCCCAGGTCCGAGGAGGCGCGGGTCAGGGCGTCCACGCACATGTGGCTCATGCTGCCGATGATGGTCACCTTCTCGACCTTGTTTTCATCGAGCACTTGCTTGAGGTTGGTCTGCAGGAAGGAGTTGACCTTGTGCTTGAGGATCACCGGTTCGCCCGGCAGGTTCGCGGCCTTGGGGTGAATCTGCGCACCTTCGGAGCCTGGGGTGAAGAAGGGTGCTTGTTCGGATTCGAATTCATGGCGGATATGCACCACCAGGTCGCCGGCCTTGCGCGCCGCCGCGAGCAGACGGGCGGCGTTGTCAGCCGCGGCGTCGGCGCCGCTCAAGGTCCATTTGCCGCCGGGGAAGTAGTCGTTCTGGATGTCGACGACGATAAGGGCTTGCTGGGTCATGATCGCTTCCTTCAAGGAGGGTGGTGGTTGTGTGGTGATAGTTATAGGCTTGATCGGCGCAGTTGCGCATTGGCGCGACCGACAAATTGGCTGGGGAAACTGACAATGACCAATACCTTGGAGATCGGCTTGCTGGTCTATCCAGGCGCTCAGATGGCGGCGGTGTATGGCCTGACCGACCTGTTCGCGGTAGCCAACAAGCTGCGCGAAGACATGGGCGCGCTGGATCTGCCTGAGCTTCGGGTCAGCCATTGGTCGAGCGGCCAGGACGGCCAGGCAGTGCTGCCTGTTTTCGATACCCATCCGCAGCCTGCCCACCACCCGGTGGTGGTCATCGTGCCACCGAGCCTGACGCAGATGCCGGCAGCCGCCGACCTCGAGCACTTCAGCATCGGCCTGCGGCAATGGCACAACGACGGCGCCTTGTTGGTGTCGGTGTGCGTCGGCGTGTTCTTCATCGCTGCCGCCGGCTTGCTCGACGGTCGTTCGGCCACCACTCACTGGAATTTTGCCCAGACCCTGGCCGAGCAGTTCCCCAAGGTGCGGGTCGAAGCCAACCTGCCGATACTCGATGATGGCGACATCATCACGTCGGCGGGCTTGATGGTCTGGTGCGAGCTGGGCCTGAAACTGGTCGAGCGTTACCTGGGCCCGAGCCTGGCGGCGGAAACCGCACGCTTTCTTGAAGTGGAACTGGCCTGCCCCGAGCAACTGCCAGGCAACAGCTTCACGCCCAAACTCGGCCATGGCGATGAAGCCGTGCTCAAGGTCCAACACTGGTTGCAGAGCACCGGTGCGCGCGATGTGAGCCTGACGGCCATGGCCAGCCATGCCGGGTTGGAAGAGCGCACCTTCCTGCGCCGGTTTCGCAGCGCCACCGGCCTCAAGCCGACCGAATACTGCCAACAGGTGCGGGTCGGCAAGGCTTGCCGCATGCTCGAATTCACCAACCGCACCATCGACCAGATCGCCTGGGGGGTCGGGTACCAGGACCCCGGCGCGTTTCGCAAGGTCTTCCTCAAATTCACGGGGCTTGCACCCAGTGACTATCGCCGCCGCTTTGCTCCCCTGCGGCTACCGGGCAACCGGCAGCAGGCGTGACACCAATAGAGGCAAAAAGGCCCCGGTATGCCGGTAATGCTGTTCACTTAAGCATTTGAGTCAAAACCGGGCTTCCCCGAAAATCCGA
>RCUU01000417.1_pt1 | contig 23824 bp, 19 predicted proteins | sample 2166211 | NCBI WGS metagenome assembly RCUU01 (sample SAMN09932620, study PRJNA488358) | compost metagenome | feature: garden; material: soil; isolation source: compost soil in phenylacetic acid-enriched culture | place: Germany: Experimental Botanical Garden Goettingen | collected 2016-01-27
CGTTCAATGCTGGCTCTACCTTACGTCAATCCCTAAGCCAATCCCTCCGCCGCTTGGTCCGTCAGCTCATATCGGCAGGTATATGTGCCGGAGGCCACGGGGCGGAGCCACCCCTTGTCCACCAAGCGATTCAGCCGATTCCGCGCAGTGCGGAAACTAACCGATTCATGCTTCGCGACGTCCCTCGGGCGAACCGAACCGCCGAGATGCCAGGCGAGCCGCAGCAACTCCTTCTCAACCGGAGACGCCGAGCCAACCGAACTTCCGGATGGGTTCCTCAGCAAATATGGGCCAACCGCCAAGTTAAGCAGCATCCGGCAAACCTCCGGGCGGTACTGGATATCGTCGAAGGAGAAATGTAGCATTTTCCACCCCATCCCGGTCAGGAACGTATCGCGGTTCAACGCGTAGTTGAATTTCTCCCGGTCCATGTCCTTCACATGGCTTTGGAACCCGTCGCATTCGATGCCAAAACGGCCATACGGCGGAAGAAAAGCAAAATCGAGAAACTGCGATTTCCGATTCCAATCGTACACCTCGTATTCCGGATGCATATGCTCCAACGTACCGAACACCGGCCACCACACATTTTGCAACAGCAGCTTCTCCGCATATTGATGCCCACGCTGCAGCCTCCCCCTACGCTCTCCCGTCCTCCCCGCCAAATGCTTCTCCATAAATGCCTGATGCGCCTGATTGAAGTCCATATCTCAAACCACCTCTCCCTGAAAAATAAAAAACGCCCTTCAACCGCAGCTTGTACGGTCATAAGGACGTTCTTCGTCTAGCTTGAATTATATCACCATTCCACCGTCAACGACACCGGACAGTGGTCGCTGTCCAGGATGTGACAGTCGATGTTACCAAAAGGCAACATTATGTACAAAGCCACTTTTACCGTAAAAGTCGACTGTACCGCCGCCATCTCCATTTGGGAGCTTGACTAAGACTCCCTTCTTCCCTTCGATAAGCCGTTTCACTTTTAATTCATTCCCTCCGTCACTTGTTGTCATAACGAAATATTCAATATCGTGTATTTTCGCAGTATCGTGCACAGTGACGCCAATATACCCATAAGCGTGCAGCACTGTGACCCCTTCATCGTCGGCACCCGATGCCATTTCAACGTCTCGCGATGCAATCCCGCCGTTACGTAGCCGCTCCAAGGTATAGAGGGACGCTTCCGTTTCCCCCATTTCCAATACTATCGCTTTGTATTTGGATACGATCTCATAATCAACCACATTTAGTCCTTGATCCGTAATATACTCAAGCAGTTCTTCCTCTGTAACTGCTGGACTGTTGGGATCGTCCTCCTCAACAGGACTTTCTCCTAACCATTCCTCCCATTCCTCCACGGAATCCAGTTGACTTTGATATTCAGCATCTGTAGTTAATAGGACTGTATTACTTTGTTTATCCCACTTAACCCTAATCCCCATGCGTTCCGAGATCTCTTTTAACGGAACCATTAGCTTATTGCCGTCGGTGTATGGGCCCTCTCCCTCCCAAATCGTTGTCTTCATCTCTTCGATACCAAAGGAGTCACTTGTCCTAAAATTCCCGTAAGTATACGAAGCCTGGGACGTGTTTAGCGTAATTTTTGTTTTGGGGTTAAGTAGGTCCGCATGAATGCCATCTTCCACTCGAAACACAAACACACTCAGTTGGAGCGACGGATGTTCGAAAAAATCAATCGGTACAAAGACTTTATTTTGTCGCAATGCAGCTGGGTGATGTGGATTTACTCGTACAGATTGGCCGTTGATCTTGATCTGAGGAGTATACTTCTTTTGGGGTGAAATTGAGCTAGAGAATCGCTCGGCCTCGACCACTGTAGTATGTAATCCGATTATAATCATACAAATAAGCATCGATATCAGCCACGTTTTCTTCATCAAAAAGCTCCTCTTCCCAAATTATCCCACTCGCTTATTCTACCAAATTTCCCGGGGCATGTAACTAAAAAGAGCTGCCAATTTGGCAGCTCCAAGTTAAGTTCACCATTCCACCGTCAACGACACCGGACAATGGTCGCTGCCTAGGATATGGCAGTCGATCCCCGCGTCCTGCAGCCGCGGCTCCAGCCGGGAGGAGGCGAGAAAATAGTCGATCCGCCAACCGACGTTGCGCTCGCGAATCTTCGGCATGTACGACCACCAACTGTACACCCCTTCGCGGTCCGGATAGAAATACCGGAACGTATCGGTGAACCCGGACGCCAGCAGGTCCGTCATTTTGCCGCGCTCCTCCAGCGTGTAGCCGGAGTTGCCTTCGTTCGACTTTGCGTTCTTGATGTCGATGGGCATGTGAGCGACGTTCAGGTCGCCGCAAACAACCACCGGCTTGATCGCATCCAGCCCCGTCAGGTAAGCGCGGAACCGGTCTTCCCACTCCATCCGGTAGTCCAGACGGGAAAGATCGCGTTTCGCATTAGGCGTATATACCGTCACGAGATAGAACTCCTCGAATTCCAGCGTGATGATCCGCCCCTCCGGCTCGGAGTCCTCCTCCATACCATAACGTACGGACAACGGCTTGATCCGCGTGAAGACCGCGGTGCCGGAGTAACCTTTTTTCTCCGCATAATTCCAATACTGCTCGTAATTGCCGCCGAGGTCGAGCTCAATCTGCCCTTCCTGGAGCTTCGTCTCCTGAAGGCAAAAAATGTCCGCATCCGTCTCTTTGAAATAGTCCAAAAACCCTTTGCCCACACAGGCCCGTAGTCCGTTCACATTCCATGAAACCAGCTTCATTTCAGGTCTCCTTGCCTTGAATTAATCGCGAATCGCCGCCGAAAGTCTAGCAATCTAGAAATCTCGCGATTCAACTAAAGTGTATCACGTCACACGCCGTTCAAAAAAGCTTTTCCCTTCTTCACAACCTGCGCATCGTACATCTGAACCGTCGTGCTCAGAATGAACGCGGGCGGCTGCTGCCCCCGGCTGTTCTTGTGACCCTGGATATGCGCGTCGCTCTTCTCCCAGTTCTTCCATGCCTCCTGCGACTCCCAACGAATCACAACGACAACTTCCTCCTGCTCATGGCTTTTCCGGTTAACCATCACGCTGATGTCCACCAGACCCTCCATCTGATCGAGCGGGCTCTCTCCGCTGAACCGTGCAATCACTTTGTCGCTGTTCCCTTTCTCAATGACCATCGTCCTTGTCATCACAAACATTCCGGTTCCTCCCTACGAAAATAGTACTTCGACTCCTTTACGCCTCCGCCAATACCGGAACCTCATAAACCCCCGGCAACTGGCGGCGCTTCCCGCTCACCACGTCCGGCGGCAGAATGGCCGGTGCCTGCGGATGCAGCAGCCACGACTTCACCGCATGCGTATCTGATACCCGGTACAACGGGGGCTCTTGCTCCAAGTCGATCTTCATCGCATACGAACTTCGCAGCGCGAAGGCATCGCCCTTCGGCGGACGGATCAAATCGGGCGGCGTGCCGGGGATCGCCGACAGCTTCCCGCCGCCGCGGCCATCCAGGCTTGGCATCGAGGCCAGCAGCCCCCAGGTGTACGGGTGCCGGGGATCGTAGAAGATTTCCTCCACCGTCCCCGATTCGACGATTTGCCCGGCATACATCACCGCTACGCGGTCAGCCATTTTAGCCACGACGCCAAGATCATGCGTGATGAAAATAATCGCGGTGCCGATCTTCCGCTGCAGCTCCTTCATCAGCTCCAGAATCTGCGCTTGGATGGTTACGTCCAGCGCTGTCGTCGGCTCGTCCGCTATCAGCAGCTTCGGATTCGCGGCCAACGCGATGGCGATGACCACCCGTTGCCGCATCCCGCCGCTAAACTCATGCGGATACTGGTGGAACCGCCGCTCAGGCGATGGGATTCCGACCAAGCCCAGCAGTTCCACGGCTCGCTGATCCGCAGCGTCCTTGGACATCTGCTCGTGGGTATGGAGCACCTCGGTGATCTGCTTGCCCACCTTCATCGTCGGATTTAGCGAAGTCATCGGGTCTTGAAAAATCATCCCGATCTCCTTGCCGCGTATCCGCTGCATTTGCTTCTCGGTCTTGCCGATCAGTTCTTGTCCATCAAACCAAATCTCCCCGCGCTTATAGATGCCTTGCGGCCGGGGAACTAGTTGCATGACAGCTTGAGAGGTAACGCTTTTGCCCGAACCGGATTCCCCAACAATCGCTAGCGTTTCGCCCTTGTCGACGTGGAAGCTAACGCCGCGGATGGCCTGCACCTCTCCCTCGCGGGTGTTAAACGAGATGGCCAAATCTTTCACTTCTAATAGATGTTCCATCGTATCTCGAATCCTCTTTTCTATCCCATCCCGTCATCGGGATCGCTTCTATGAAATAAGACAGCCTCATCCTACTCTCTGAAAATGAGCCGTTATTCTACTGATAATGATTATCATTATTAAGTATAGCATGTTTCGCCACCTAAGCTCAATTGGAAAAAGTCTGTACGCCTTAGCCACGATCATAGCTGCCAAATGCTGCCGTGACATTTTTCCCTATACACTTTCGCAAGTGCTATGCTATAGTGTTAAATATGCAAAGATTCAGAGATATGAATTTTCAGATTTTAAGGAGTTTAGTCGATGGACGCGAACCTACAACAGTTTAAAGCGGAATTTTTCAAAGCTCTCGCCCATCCGATGCGAATTCGTATTCTGGAGGTGCTGAGCGAAGGCGAGCGGAATGTCAACGAGTTGCAAGCGATTCTCGGATCGGAGGGGTCCGCCGTATCCCAGCAATTAGCCGTTCTTCGCGCCAAAAATCTCGTCAATACGGTCAAAGAAGGCACAACGGTCGTTTATTCGCTGCGAGATCCGCTGCTGAAGGATTTGCTCGCAGTAGCCCGGCAAATATTCGATAACCACTTGGTTGAATCGATATCCTTACTGCAAGGGATCCGCAAACAAAAATGAGGAACCCCAAGTTTCCCCGCCGGGCTGCGGGGGATCTTTTTTGTTTACCGGGATGGATCATGCTGCATGAGCAACTGCAGATTTCTAAGAAAAGAAGGGTTTAACGGATGAAGTGGACAGGAAGGTTCAGTAATTATAACGCGGCCTCTTTACGCAAAGATTTGATTTCGGGGTGTATCGTTGGCATCGTCGCCATTCCTCTGGGGATGGCCTTTGCGATCGCGTCCGGCGTCAAGCCGGAATATGGGTTGTATACGACGATTATTGCCGGGATTCTGATTTCGCTGTTGGGAGGATCTCGGTTCCAAATCGGCGGCCCTACGGGGGCCTTTATTCCGATTCTCCTCGCCATCGTGCTGCAATACGGATACGAAAATCTGCTGATCGCCGGCTTCCTAGCCGGGATCTTCCTGGTGCTGATGGGGCTGCTCCGGCTCGGAACGTTGATCAAGTTCATCCCGCGGCCGGTCACCATCGGGTTTACCGCCGGTATCGCGGTGACGATCTTCAGCGGACAGATCGGCAATTTTCTTGGCTTGACGGGCATCAAACGGCATGAGTATTTTCATGAAAACATGAAGGAGATTGCCCTGCAGTTTCATACCTTAAACTTCTACAGTCTCCTGACGGCAGCCATCTGCCTGGCAGCCCTGTTGTTGACGCCGAAGTTCCTGCCGAAAATTCCAGGTTCGCTGGTTGGCATCCTCGTCTCCACACTGGCTGCCGCCTGGCTGTTCCCAGGCAAGGTTACAACGATCGGCTCCGCTTACGGGGCAATTCCCGGCGGCCTGCCCAGCCTCCACCCGCTGACGTTGTCCTGGGGCAGCGTCGTGCCGATGCTGCAGCCGGCGCTCATCATCGCTTTGCTCGGCAGCATCGAATCGCTGCTCTCGGCCGTGGTGGCGGACGGGATGACCGGCACCCGCCACAACAGCAACCGCGAGCTGATCGGGCAAGGCCTCGCCAACATCGCTGCACCGCTGTTCGGCGGCATTCCAGCGACCGGCGCGATTGCCCGGACGGCGACGAACATCAAGAACGGGGCGGTCTCCCCCTTTTCCGGGATCATCCACGGCATCGTCGTGCTCTTGATCGTGGCATTGTTCGCGCCTTACGCGTCCAACATTCCGCTCGCCAGCATGGCGCCGATCCTGATGGTCGTCGCCTGGAACATGAGTGAGCGCAAAGCGTTCGCTCATATGCTGAAGACGCGGACTGGCGATACGCTAGTGCTGCTTGTTACCTTTCTGCTCACGGTGTTCACTACGCTCACGACCGCCGTCGAAGTGGGCCTGGTGCTAGCCGTCGTGCTGTTCGTTAAACGGATGGGCGAGCTGCTCACCGTCGATAAAGTGCTGCCGGACCTGGCCTCCGGCAAGGAGAAAGTCCGGCCGCATATGGTAACCGAAGATCACGATTGTCCGCAAGTCTCGATCTTCACCGTCGACGGCCCGCTATTTTTCGGAGCCTCACAGGCGTTTGACCAGTTCGTCTCGCAAATCGAAGACGGCATGCTGCGGGTCGTGTTGATCCGGATGGGCAAAGTACCGTTTATGGATACGACCGGCGAAGCCAATTTCACGGCCCTGGTGAAACGGCTGCACAAAGCCGGCATCACGGTTCTGGTCTCCGGCCTTCGCGTACAGCCGCATAAGCTGATGGACAAAACCGGCTGCTACGAGACGATCGGCGAAGCGAACTTCTTCGAGAACACCGGCGAAGCCCTGACCCATGCGCTGGGCATCATCAACGCCGATAAATGCCGGGGCTGCCGTCATTTCGCTTTCCGCGAATGCGCTGGACTTTGCGGCGCAGAACCGGAGCGCAAGCCCTTGCCGGAACTAACCGGCACGCGGGTACGGGATGGGCAGGTTCCGGTGTAAGCCCTGCTCAGCTAAGCCCTTCTTACAAACCTACAAAAGCCCTTCGGAGCACGGAAGATCCATCATCCGTAGTTCCGAAGGGCTTTGTGCTATTTTATGGCCAGTGCTTCGACGAGAGTGAGGATGCCTTGCCGAATTTCCGTTTTGGTGCTGCCATGCACCTTTTGCTGATACAAATACAAATCGGGGCTTAATACGGCGGTTAAGGCGCTGCCCATAAACGGCGGCTCCACCTCGCGAATCTCCCCGGCCTGGACGGCTTGTCGGAATAGACCCGTCAAGATGCGATTCAGTTTCTCAAAAATCGGATGCTCGAATTGGGTCAGCTGCTTCTTGCCCGTAAACTCGGATTTGATTCGCAGCAGCAACTCGGCGTGCTCATCGGTGAAATCGACGACCCGGGAAATCGCGATCCGCAGATACTCTAGATAAGAGTCTTTCCTTCCTGCGTGCCCCTCCACTTCAATACGCTCCCCCCGCTTCGTCTGCAGGCTCGGTCCATTTGTCAATGCTTCCAGACCGCTCAGCAATTTCTCCGTGTTGTCCCTCAGCAGATCCGACCCAATTTCGCCGATGTCCGCATATCTCCGATAAAGGGAGCCTTGTCCGATCTCCGCCGTGCGGGCGATCATGTACATGCTGACACCGTCCAAGCCATGCTCGTGAAACAACTGCCGAGCCGCCTTCAGGATGCGTTCCCGATAAAGGTCGGTCTCCCGCCTGTCCTGATTCATCGCTTTCCTTCCCCCCTGCCTGCGCCATTCCAAAAACGCATTTGACTTATCGGACAATTGTCCGTAAACTAGGTATCGTGATTTGAACGGACAATTGTCCGCATCTTATATTCCCATTATACAGAGATACCGGCCGACGGACAATCCGATACGCTTTTCCGTAACGTAGCGAGTGCCCCCTGACCGGCCACTTAGGAGGAGAAAAATCATGGAGCAGACGCTTCCATCCCACGCGAATTTCAAATTAACGGGTATCCTCGTGCCGCTGCTCGCCATCATCGCCGGGGTCTTCATGGTCGTGCTGGACAATACGGCGATGAACGTCGCCTTGTCGACGCTTGCCACCGACTTCGGCACCGATCTCAAGACCTTACAATGGGTCGTCACCGGCTACATGCTGGCACAAGCTTCCGTCATCCCGCTATCAGGCTGGTTATCCGACCGTTTCGGAGCGAAAACGGTATTTCTCAGCGCCGTCGTATTGTTTACCGTCGGCTCCCTGCTCTGTGCGACACCAAGCCGAGCGGAATGGCTGATCGCCTTCCGGGTCATCCAAGGCTTGGGCGGCGGTTGCGTACTGCCGGTCGCGATGGCTTACGTGTATAAATTAAGCCCAGCCAGCAAAGTGGGCGTCGTCATGGGCATCATGGGGATTCCCGTGCTGTTCGCCCCGGCCATCGGCCCTGTCCTATCGGGGTGGCTGGTAGAGTATCATTCGTGGCGATTGATTTTCCTGATTAACATTCCGGTTGGGATCCTTTGCCTGGCCATCGGGATTTTGAAGTTGCCGAGGGTCGAGCGGAATCCGGTCGCCGGCATCGACAAATGGGGCATGATCCTCGGGCCGCTGGCGTTTGCTTCTCTGTCCTATGGTGTCAGCCAAGGGGCGGAAAGCTGGAGCGCAGATAAAACGATCCTTGGTCTCGCCATCGGCGGCGTTGCCCTGATCGCCTTTGTGATCGCCGAACTGAGAACCCGCACCCCGCTGCTCGAGCTGCGCATATTCCGCTCGGTTGATTTCAGCGCCGGGATTTTCGTCCAATGGGTAGGTCAGTTTGGTTTGTACGGGGCATTGTTCCTCCTGCCCCAGTTCTTGCAGCAAGCCCGTGGATTCGGTGCGTTCGACACCGGCCTAACCTTACTGCCGCAAGCGATTGCCTCGGGGCTAATCATGCCGATCGCCGGGATTCTGTTCGACCGGATCGGCGTACGTTGGCTGGTTGTGCTGGGATTGAGCCTGGTCTCCGGCGCGCTGTTCCAATATTCGCATGTCGACCTGACGACCGAAAGCCATCAGCTGATCTTGCCGCTGATCATGTGCGGTGCGGGGATGGGCATGATGACGATGCCGATGAATAACCATTTGCTCAACAAGGCGCCGAAACCGCTAATCAACCGCGTTACGTCGCTAACGAACTCCATGCAGCAGGTCATCAATTCGCTGGCGATTTCTACGCTGGTGACCCTCTTGACCTCCAGAGCCACGTTCCGCGGAAATGAAATGAAAGCCGCCGCGGCGCAGGCCGCCCAATCCGCTGGCGACTTGACTCAAGCGGCGGCCGGATCGGCCGAGGCCATGCGCCAAGCAGCAGCGACTGCGCTGGCCAAAGGGTTCGACGATACGTTCTTCATCATGATGTTCGTCGCGATGGGCGGCGCCGTGCTGGGACTCCTGCTGCGACGGAATCGTCCGGCCAAGGAAGAACCGCAGGAAGCGGTCCGGCCGATTTCCAACGCAGAAAGCATCAGCCATTAGCGGGTCAGCGTAAACTCATCCAGCTTCCTGCCGTCCACGGCATAAGCCGCGTAAGTTAACGTCCGTTCGCTAACCGCGATTCCAGCAAACATCTGTTGATTTGGCTGGGTATGCACGGCATGATAAATCTTATCTTTTTTCAAAACATTAAATTTGGGACCGGAGGTGTTGGTGACGACATAGACGGTCCCTTTACCGTCTGGGGCGATTTCCCCGTCCCGCAGGGGGTAAGACCGGGAATACTCATGGTTGTGGCCTTGCAGCACCAGGTCTACGCTATATTCATCAAATCCCTCGATCCAGTCGCTGATTTTGTCATACTGATTGCCGCCGTAAGCCGGGCGATGCATCGCTACGATCGTCCAAGGCTTGGTATTCTCGCGCAAGTCCTCCTTGAGCCAAACCGTCTGCGACTTGAGGTTGGATTCCGTATTCAGCACGATGAAATGGGCGAATCCATAGTCGAAGGCATACGTAGTTCCGGGCGTTGCTCCATCCACCCCGTTGTCCGGCAACCGAAAATGGGACGCAAACACCTCCGCGTTCCCGGAAATCTCATCATGATTACCAACTACCGGCTGGAGCGGCACCCGGGTCAGCCATTTCGATGCCGTTCCGAGAAGCCACTTCCAGCCCTTCTCCTCGTCCGGGTTCTCCGTCAGGTCCCCGTTATGCACGATAAACCGGGCGTCCGGAAACGTTTCAAACGCTTTGTCCAGTGTCTGTGCCCACAGCTTAAAATCCGCCTTCTTCTCTCCTTGGGAATCCGATACGTTGATGAATGTAAACGCCAAGGACTCCGCTGGTTCCGTCACGAACTCCGCCGGTTCACTCCAGCCACTCTCCTGCCCATTGCCCACGCGGTAGACGTATGCCGTTCCCGGGCGAAGGCCGCTGGCAAGTGCCTTGTGCACGGTATACCGTCCGCCACTGCCGCTTTCACGGGCCAACTTGATCTCGGCCGATTCCGCCTCGATGGTGAGTACCTTAGAATCGTTCCAGGAGGAGATGGGCCCCGCCCCCTCCGTTAACTGAAGAATCCCTGCTTCCCCAGCCTTCCCTTCCGTCTGCCAGGTGAACGCCCGCGTCGTCCGCGCATCCCCGCCGATCGTCATGACGATCGAGTGGGGTTTCGATGCGGCAGCGGGTTCGTTGGCCTGCTGCATTTTTTGCCAGCCGAAGATCACCCCCCCGAGCAGCAAAGCGATGATCAGAATTCCAAGCCAAATCATCTCTCTCCGACCTTTCATGCGATAAACTCCTTCCAGTTCCCCTTAACATAAAGTCTGAGGTGCCCTCTGTCAAATAAGCCACTTACACAATTTTACATTTGTTAACCCTACGTTAAAACTTTCAGTTTATTTTCAGTTTGCGTTAAGTGGACAATCAGCGAGCCTTGATAGGATAGGTAGCGTAATTCATCCGGCCCCCGAGAAAAGAGGTGCAACTTGAACCAAAACCTGAAGTACCGTCATGAACTAAAATTTCTGATCAATCGCCACCAGTATTACGTCCTACGCCAGCGGCTCCGGGGATTGGCCCGTTATGACGAGCATGCGGGCACGAGCGGAGAATACCATATTCGCAGCCTTTACTTCGACGACATCAACAATTCCGCGCTGCACGATAAATTGGGAGGACTCCGCGACCGCCGCAAGTACCGGATCCGGATTTATAACCAGCGGGACGACCTCATCCATTTTGAGAAAAAAATCAAAACCGGCGATAGGATCGCCAAAGTAAAAGAGCGATTAACCCGGGAGACGGTGGACGCCATTCTGGCCGGACAGATCGAAGGGCTGAACGTGCCGGAGAAGCCGTTGCTCCTTGAACTGTACCGTGAAATGAAGCAACAGCTGCTCGCCCCGCGAGTGATCGTCGACTATGTGCGCGAACCGTTTATCTGTCCGAACGGCAACGTGCGGATCACCTTCGACAAAGAGCTGCGAACCGGTCTCCACGCCGTCGACTTGTTCGATCCGGATTTACGGCCCGTCTCGGCCATCGACGATCAGCTCATCATTCTCGAGGTCAAGTACGACGAGTACATTCCCGAAATTCTCCGGGCCGCCTTGCAAATGGAAGGGCTGAAGCAACAATCGGCGTCCAAATACGTCATTTGCCGTAAATTTCTGAAAACTAACGCATGGGAGGATTATTGATTTATGAATGCAACGGAAACTGCAAACCCAACCAATTTTAGTGATATCGTCAAAAATTCGTTTCTAGACAATTTCGCCTCAGATATCAGCATAAGCAAAATGATGATCACGCTGGGAGTTTCTTTTCTCATCGGATTGTTCATCTACGTTTTATATAAACGGGTGTTCAGCGGGGTACTGTACTCGAAAAGCTTTAACGTCTCGCTCATCGGCATGACGATGGTCACCGCCATGGTTATCATCGCCGTCAATTCCAACCTGGTGTTGTCACTTGGTATGGTCGGCGCCTTGTCGATCGTCCGCTTCCGTACACCGATCAAAGACCCCACCGACCTGATCTTCCTGTTCTGGGCAGCTGCGGCCGGGATTGTTGCCGGCGCGGGATTTTATGCGCTCGCTGCCATTGGCTCTGCGGTGATTGGCCTGATTCTTTTCCTGTTTATCAAGAGCAGCTCGCTCGAAACGCCTTACTTGCTTGTCGTCAACTGTGAAAGTGACGAAAGCGAACAGCTGGTTCATTCGCACATCGGGCAGATGGTCAAACGTTACAACGTGAAGCAAAAAACCGTGACCTCCGGTAATATCGAGATGACGCTGGAAGTCCGCTTGCGTGACCAGGAAGGGAAATTCGTCAACCAAATAACCGGGCTGGGCGGCGTCAAAAACGCCGTATTGATCAGCTATAACGGCGACTACGTATCCTAACGATTATCCGGGGGTGAAGGAGAATGATACGCAAAGGGACCCGGCTGTTGCTTTGGACATGCGTTGGGCTGTTGTTTGTGGGCTTGATCACCTACGAGGCGATTCCATCTGGGGGACCCCGTTCGGACGGTCAGACGGACACCGCCGAGGAGCGAATGGTCTCTGCGGAAGAGAAGAAGTTGGATGAAGAGGTGTTTCCCAAGGACCGGGTGGTTGACGTGAAGATCACGATCGACGAGGCGGATTTCCAGGACATGCTGGATAATGCCAGCGCCGAGGAATACAAGACGGCGTCGGTCGATTACAACGGGCAGCATTTCGACAACGTCGGAATTCGCACCAAGGGTAACTTAAGTCTGCGCAGCGTGGTACAGATGACCGATTCCGATCGGTACAGCTTTAAGCTGTCTTTTGACGAATATGTGAATCAAACCTTGGACGGCATTCAGAAGATCAACCTGAACAACAACTACAGCGACGCTTCCTACATGCGCGAGTTTCTGACCTATGAGCTGGCGGAGCAGATGGGGCTGCCTACGCCCAAATATTCGTACGTGAATGTGTACGTCAATGACGAGCTTCGGGGGTTCTACCTAGCGGTGGAGCAGATCGGCGACGCCTATCTGGAGCGGCATTTCGGCAACGCCTACGGGGCCTTGTACAAAGGAAAAATGACCGGCAGCGGCAGCGACCTGACTTGGTTGGGCGAAGATCCAGCTGCTTATACCGGATTGGCGTTGAAGTCGGAAACGACGAATGGCGATATTTTGATCGATATGCTGGATGAGCTGAACAACGGCAACGATGTTGAAAAATATATCGATGTGCCGGACGCGCTGGGCTACATTGCGCTAAACGTGCTGACGAACAATATGGACAGCTACCTGGGCAGCAACAAGCAAAACTACTATTTGTATGAAGACGACGGAGTCTTCTCCATCCTGCCGTGGGATTACAACATGGCCTTTGGCGGGATGGGCGGCGGCATGGGGATGGGCCGCGGCGGGTTTGGCCGGGGCGGAGCGAACGGCGGTGCCGGTGCGGACGGCGCTGATGCGGCGGCGGACTCGGGCCGTGCAGACGCGGCTCCTGCTGGCGGCGGCGATGAGGCTGGAGGTGCGGCTGGAGGTGCGGCTGGAGGCGCAGTTGGCGGTATCGCGCTTCCGAATGCTGCAGCCCCAGGGGGGGCGGCTCCAGGCGATACGGCTGAAGGCGGCGCGGCTCCAGCCGCATCCATCGGTCAGGCCAGCCTGCTAATCGACGAGCCGACGCAAGGCGCGCTGGCCGAACGGCCGCTGGTTGCGAAGCTGCTGGCGGTCGAGGACTACAAGGCGCAGTATCATGAAATGCTGCAGCAGGCAATCGACGGCTATCTGGCCGATGGCAGTTTCTCCGCTCGCGTGGCGGAGCTGTCGGAGCTCATCTCGTCTTATGTGGAGGCCGATCCAACAGCCTTTTACACCTATGACGAGTACGAGCAGGCCTTGCCGCAGCTGCTCTCCACCAACGCCGGCCAGGTGGAGAGCATCCGACAGCAGCTCGACGGCACGATCGCCTCGTCGGGCGATGGCTCGGGCAGCGGCGGCGGCATGGGCGAGTGGCGGAACGCCCGCGCGGCGGCGGATGGCGGCGGCCAAGGCGATGCCGCCGAGCAGAGCGTGCCGGCTGCCGGGGCCGAGCGCGGCGCGCAGGCCGGCGCTGGCGCGGACGCCGCGGGCGTCGAAGCCGGCGGGCCCCCGGCCCTTCCGGAGGGCTTCCAGCCCCCGGAAGGGTTCCCGGGCGACGCCGGTGCGCCAGGCGATGCCGCCGGAGGCGCAGGTCAAGCCCGCCCGATGGGCGGTGACCGTACCCAAGGCGGCGGCATCCCCGGTGGCGGCGCCGGGTTCGAGGCCGCCGCCACGGCCGCAGGCAGCGGCGCCGACGTGGCCCTGTTCACCGGCATCTCCTTGCTGGTGCTGCTGGGCACCGCCGGGTTCGTTGCCTTCTTCCGCCGCAAGCGACTCTAGCTATGAAATGTATTCGTTTTTTCGCATATAAAATGGTGGAAACGGCGAAAAGTCCGAATTCTATTCGGTTTTTCATACAGAATCCTTGTCTACGTCCTCCTATAGCGCAAATGTGTATGAAATTTCGAATACATTCCGTTGAAATCGCGGATGATGCTGAATTCTATTCGATTTTTCGCATACATTTACTTCCTAGCAACGGAGATGGTGAGTCGCGTGATCCCCGTAACCACAAAAAAACCTGCATCCAATGCAGGTTTTTTTGTCCCCCAGCCGAGCACCTACGCCCCTACCTCCCGGAACTCCGTTGGCGTCATGCCAGTCACTTTTTTGAACACCTGGGTAAAGTAGCGAGGATCCTGGTAGCCGACCATCGGGGCCACCTGGAACACTTTGACGTGGCTGTTCTTCAGGATGTATTTGGCTTTTTCGATGCGGCATTCCGTCAAATACTCAAGGAACGTGTAGCCGGTCACCTGCTTAAACAGCAAGCAAAAGTGGCTGATACTCAGGTCGGCCCGCTCCGCGACTTCCTCCATGCTTAGATCCTTATGGTAGTTGCTAAGAATGTACTCCTGCGTCTTGGCGATCACCGTCTGCACGTTGTCCTTGAACTGGCTGTCTCGGCTTTCGCTTATCCACCGTCCAAAATTCGTTTTGAGCAGTCCGATCATTTCATGCAGCGTTTCCAAGGACTGCAGCTCCTGGAGCAAGCCCTCCAACGACCACTCCGACAGCAGGTTCATCTGCTCGTATTGCCGGAACATCACTACCGTCAGTTCCACGATGATTCGCTCGGCGGCTTCCTTCGAGAAGCCCTGCTCCTCAATATACTGCTTTGTTTCATCCAATGCCGACAACAAACGTTCCCGGTTTAACGTCCGGATGCTGTCCAGGAGCACCGCTTCCAGATGCTTCGGATATTTCGCCTCCCGGTCAACCCCAGACTCCCGGCTTGGCTGATCGACGAATACGCCTGCCCTGTCGCTGTAAAACCGCTGATATAACGCCCTGGCAGCACTTTGGTACGCCTCGCTCAACCGCTCCATTCCAGCAACCGTTTGACTAAACCCAATCGAGCAGGACAACTTGGTGTAAAGCTGAATTTGCCGGATCACATCGCTGCCCAGCTCCTCCTTTTGGCTCGTAAGCGTGCTCGGAAACAGCAGAACCCACTCCCCGCCATGAAAAGGAAACATCGTCAGCGCCCCCCGCGCCATCGACCATTCTCCCAAAATATTGCGAATCGCAAACAACCACAGCCGCCGCTCCTCCGGGGACCACTGCTCATTCAGCTTCATGAAGTGATCCAGCTGGATCACGGCCATGAAATAGTCCTGCATCAGCTCGCTGTTCTCCAGCCAACGCATATGCTGCAGATGGCTTTGACTCTGGTTGCCTTCGATAAATTCGGCAAACATGCGCTCCCTCGCCAGAACCGACAACACCTGCACCGAATGCAGCAGCTTGTCGTTCTCCATCTGTTTCTCTAACGTTTTCTTGGCCCGACGGATCATCTCGATTAGCTCGTCGTGATCGATCGGCTTCAGCAGGTAGTCAAATGCGCCTTCCCGCAACGCCTCGCGTGCGTATTCAAACTCCCCGTAACCGCTGATAAAAATAAACAGCCGATTCGAATTCTCCGCCAGCACTTCCTTCATCAACGTGATCCCGTCCATCCCCGGCATGCGGATGTCGCTGATGATCATATGCGGCGACAGCTCGTGCACGAGCTGAAGCGCCGCTTCGCCGCCCCGCGCCTCTCCGACGATCTCCAAGTCCAGCTCTTCCCAAGGCACGGCTACTCTCAAGCTTCGCAGAATAACCGGTTCATCATCCACTAGAATAACCCGGTATTTTTCCCCTTTTGCTACCATGTTGCACCTCCCGTCGTTCCGTCAGGCAGTGAGCTCCTCCGCAGCTGCCAGTACTCTTTCGAGGTTTGCTGGATTTGTTCCAGCGCCTCATCGGGCGTCGCCTGCTTGCCGATCATTTCCTCCAACACCTTCAAGAAAGTCTTGTTGACCTCAGGCGGAAGTACGTTGTCATACGGCACAAAGCTTTGGCTGCTTCGCTCCATCATTTCCACGACCTGAGCAAAGACCGGTCCCGTTTTTTCCGAATCGTACGTAATCTTCATCGAAGGTATACGCAAGGCCTCGTAAACGATACGCCGCTGTACCTCCTCAGTATAAAAAGCCTTCAGCAGCTCCTGTGCCGCTTCCCATTTCGTTTCCTCCAAATTAGAGGACAAGCCGATCCCGATCGTGTAACCTCCGGCAATCGATTGATTGCCTCCCTTCGTCAGCGAAGGAAACGGGAGGACGCCGACCTGATTCTGAAACCCGGTCGGTGCCTTCTCGTTGTGGAACAGGTTGATATCCCAGCTCCCGTTCAGGTACATCGCGGCTTCGCCGCTGGTGAACCGCTCGATAGCCTCCTCAGTCGACAGGTCGTTGGCCGGCTCATAGAAGGCGCCCTCGTCAATCCAGGTTTTCAATTGCTTAAACGCTTTCCAATAATAAGGATTTTGGAAGCTTAACGACTCGTCGCCTTGCACCAGTTCTTCGATCAGCCCCGGACCTGCATAGCGGTCCATTAAATAATGCGCGAAGATGGCCGCCGGCCAACGTTCCTCATTTCCGAGCGCAAACGGCGTGATCTGGTGGGCGGTCAAAACGCGAATGGCTTCGTTTAAATCCTCCAGCGTTTGCGGCGGTTCTATCCCTAGTTCACGGAATATTTCCTTGTTATAAAATAAAGGTTCGGCATTCCCCTCAATCGGCAAACCGTAAATATGGTTGTCGAAGGTCCATAAGTGCAAGTCCTGGAATTCCTGCTCCAGCCCGTTTTTCTCCACGAAATCGGTCAAATCCATCAACCGGTTGGAACGGACATACGGCTCGATTTCAGCGCCCCCAAACAACACGAACATGTCGGGAGGTGTCCCTGTCACCATCTCGCTCTTCAGCTTTTGCTCACGATGGACAGTCTGGTCCATTCCCTCAAAATTCACCTTCACGTTGGGATGCGTCTCTTGAAATTTGGCGACGACGTCCTCAACGATATCTAGCATCTGCCGGTCATGCTCCTTGATCCAGAAGTGACGAAAGGTTATTGTGACCTTCTCCGCTTGTTTTTCCTCGATCGGCTCGTGCCCGTCGGCAGCGATGATCAGTACGGAAATCGCCAGCACAACAGCATAAACGGCGATCCAACCCCAGTTTAAGAACCATTTTTTCATGTTGTCCGCCTCCTTTGTCCGCCTTATCGTTTGGCCGCTCCCGGTTCGTGGAGAATTTTCGGAATACGGATGCGAATGATGGAGCCGTGTCCGGGAGAAGAGCAAATCAAGATGCCGTAGCGGGCGCCAAATCGGATGCGCAGCCGTTCGTGCACATTTTTGAGCCCGACGCCGGTCCCCCGGTAATTCTTCGGGCTCCCGTCTTTGCTCCACAGGTTCATCAGCGTATCCGAGCTGAAGCCCGGCCCGTTATCCGTCACGTCGATCATAATGTCCCGATCGTCCTCCTTGGCCGTGATTGAGATCAACCCTTTCTCCTCCATGGGTTCAATCGCGTGGTACAGCGCGTTTTCTACGATCGGTTGTACAATGAGTTTCTGGGTCAAGAAGTATTTAAGCGATTCGGGGATTTCAATATGATAGTCGAATTGATCCTCAAAGCGAAATTTCTGAATGTCCAGATAGTGCCGCACATGCTCCATTTCCATCGAAAGCGTGATCAATTGCTGATTTTCACTAATGCTGATTCGCAGCAGCTTGCCAAGCGAGACCACCATTTTACTGATATCCTTATTTCCCTGCAAGACGGCCAGCGAATTGATCGACTCCAGCGAATTGTAAATAAAATGAGGATTGATTTGGGCGACCAGCGCCTGAAGCTCAAATTCTTTCTTACGCGCCTGCTCGGTCTGCACCTGCTCGATCAATTCGGAAATTTGCGTACTCATCCGGTTGAAGCCATCGACCAGCAAATCCGTCTCGTCTTCGCTGCGGACCGCGGACGTGATCGGTACGAATATCCCTTGCTGCACTCGTTTCATCCCGTTCACCGCACCGATAATGCTGCGCACCAGGCGGCGGACGAAAAAGCGGTCGAACAGGAAAGCCGAGATCAACGATACCAGAACCAACACGATCGCGATGTTGCGGATGGAGTTCGATTCCGAAGCGATCAGCTTGCTTGGCGTAATGGCCACCAGGTACCAATCCTTGTTATGCGAAGGCAAGTAGGTGATCAGCGACTTTTCGCCTTGATATTTGGCCGTATAGTAGCCCTTTCCTTCCGGCTCGTCATGGGTCAGGAAAGGAAATTCCGTGCGTTCTCCGATATGTGTGCCGGACTTGTCGAAAACGATATTCCCCAGCTTGTTGACGAGTAAAATATCCCCTTGCTTTAAGGTCGCGGCATCCCAAAAAACCTGGTCCAGAATATCGGGTTTCACATAAATAATTAAAGCACCGATATCCTCTAGCGAATAGTAATCCTTAATCAGGCGGGCTTGGATCAGAACCGGCTTCCCCGTCGCCGCGGAGCCGTTCTCGCCTGGACCTACCCATACCGAGCGGCCTTCGGCGGCTTCCATGGCTCCATACCAGCTTTGCTGCTTCAATTCCCTGAAAGACATCGCCTCATTATATTGGTACTGCAGCTTGTCCTTGGAATACAACCCGAAGGAGGTGATCATCGGGTGGTTAATCAGATTGTTGATGTCTTGTTTCTGCTCATAGGTCACCGTGAAATTCGGCTGTTTCACCAGCTTCTGAATCACCGGCTGCGCGATCGCCGAGTTGGATACGGTCGTCACTTCGTTCAGCGCGAACTTCAGCTTACGGTCGGTTTCGAGCAAGGAGACCCAATAGAAATTGTTGGATTTGTTCTCCATGGCGCGTGAGAAGCTGTAGTACGATATCGAACCCATCAGAATGACGGGAATAAAGACGAGAAGAATAATAGCCAGCAAGATTTTTCGTCGAAGCTTCATTTCGTTCCTCCTATGCATCTCCTACTCTATTATTCTTCATGGCACGACAGATTCCTTTGCTTCTTAACAAAGAGAAAATCGCAAGAGGGCTAGCCCTCTTGCGAATCAGGTTTATCGTATCCATTCAAGATCTATGATTAAGCCGCGTCTGCGACCCGTTTCATGGCGTCATCCCATTCACTTTGCGGGTCGACCTTGTTCTCAAATCCATTTCGGAGCGCATTCTTAATCAACGTATCAACTTGTTCAAAACGTGGCCCGTAATAAACCGGCTTTACGCGTTGTGCCGATCGTGCGTAGGCTTCCGAAATGACCTGGCCACCAAAAAATTCGTCTTGATCCGCTTGGAATGCCGGTTCGTTATACACCGCCGGGATCGATGGCAACTGACCGCTTGCTTGAAACGACTTCAACTGATTGTCCTTGTTTGTCAGCCAGGTGATGAAATCGTAAGCTTCCTTCGGATGTTTTCCTTGCTTCGGCAGCGTCAAAAAGGTGCCTCCCCAACTGCCGGAGCCCTCCGGAATTTGGGCAATCCGCCACTTCCCTGCAGTCTCCTTCGCGCTACGGATCGTTTCTTCCATCCAGGTCGGGCCGAGGATGACGCCAAGGTCACCCTCGCGGATCGCATTTTCCCATTCCGGAGACCCCAATGTCCAGTTGCCGATCCACCCTTCCCGAATGCCTTTTACCGTATAGTCATACGCCTTTTTCACCTGCGGATTCGTATCTCCGATAAAGGACCCGTCGACTTTATTGAAATAAATCCGGTCTGTCGATTGATCCCTAAGTCCGTTGTACACCAAATCTGCCGAATCCGCAAACGGGAGTCCGGTTTCTTCCGTGAACCGCTTCGCCACTGCGGCAAATTTGTCCCATTTGTTAATCGCTGCGCTAAATTCCTCTGGATCGGCCGGAAGACCCGCCCGCTCCATGAAATCTGCGCGGTAATATACAACGGTCGGACTGATACCGGCCGGCAAACCCAATTGAAAAGAGCCATCCACCAAAGTCGCCTGTTTCCAGGCCCAATACAGATAGTCCACTTCGATGCCTTTTGCTCCGAAATCATATAGGTTATAAAATTGGTCCTGTGCGTTCACGAACCGTTCCATAAACTCCCGATCCAGCATGAAGATATCCGGTGCGCCCGATCCAGAAGACAAGGCTGACTCCATGCGGTCATGATGCGCGAATGTATCGGTTTGGATACTGATGTTGATCTTAATATTTGGATGCTCCGCCATATACTCTTGAGCCAGGGTCACGTAATGGGTATTCCCCAACGCCCAAAAAGTCAGCTCAATGGGATAACCTTGACTGCCTTCGGACATGCCCGGAACTTGATTCTCCTCGTTATTCGCCGCATTGATTACGCCATAAGCGCCTAGCAAAGAAATCATCATGGCGGCAAGCGGTAGAACAGCCAACCATTGTCTTCTCTTCATTGCGGTTAAATCCTTTCCTGCATCCGAATTTATACTATTAGTCTAGCTAAAACGGACTCGGTTTTTGAGGAGGCAAAATTGCGATTTCAGGTTGGAATTTTTCTGATCGAAAACAAAAAAAGCCAATCCCCCACTCGAAGAAGTGGGGATCGACCGAAAATGCCAATCATGTGATTTAAAAGAAGTCCAGTAATGCCGTTTGGCTCAAGGGAATCAACCGTTCAAGCGTTTCCGCATCGGTTCCCGGGCCGCTTAATTTACCGCAGGCGAACATCTCCCGCGGCCGCTTATAGCCGAGCAGTAGGGCTGTCAGCGTTTGGATGTCACAAACCAGCCCAGAATCTGCAGGATTCGCCGGATTCGCCGGCGTCAGGCTCGCCTTCCCTTCCGAGGACACCTCCAGCAGCCAATCCCCTTCGTTCCAGGGTGCAGCCTCGTCTTCAATTCGCAGTCCAAGGCGAATCGGGCTGGTGGAAGCCGGTGGAATAAACGAATAGTCGCCAACGAACGCCGCCGCATTGACAATCCGAGCCATAAAATACGGCACGGTTTCCTGCTTGCAGCGCGGGTCGCGCAGCAGAAACGGCAACAGGTCATCCACCGGCACGCGATCAAAGATCACCTGGGTTACCATGGAGTCGTGGTTGGCCAGATATGTCCACAAGCCTTGACGGGCCGTCTCGTTCAGGAATACGAATTCGTCAATAATAAGCTCCTTGTTCTTCACCTGGTAGAGCACGTACCCTTCCGGTTGCCCCGATTCAGCATAATAAACGGCGGTATGGTCCTCCTCGCCTAATACCATACGCTTCCACCACTCTTCGTCCCGGACAAGCATTCCGTTGTATCGCCGGGCAAAGGAATGATAGATCCCGTTCAACAGCTCAATATCCTTTACGCCCCGCTTAACATTCCCCGTAACCAGCGTTTTGGAGGGGAAACTATCGATGTTAACGGTATATTTCTTGTAATCTGTGTAGACCTCCCAGCCGAATTTCCGGTAAAAGGGGATCGAGAAAGGATGAAGGCAAGAAAGAATTTGCCCTTGCTCATTCATACGGCGGAGCGCGGTAGCCAGCAACTCCCTCACGAGTCCGCTCCGCCGATGCTCCGGCCAGGTGGCCACGCCGGCGATGCCTCCCATAGGGACGGGGCGTCCCTGTACGTACAGATGCAAGGGTAGCAGCATGAGCTTGGCGAGCAGCTCGCCGCCCTCAAACGCTCCCCAGGAACGTTCGGGAATAAAGGATTTTCTCCGTTCTTCTCTGTCCTCCGGCTTCACCTTATATTGAAAAGCATATTCGGACAAGCTCAGGCTGGCATCAAATTCAACCGCTCGCAATGGCCTGATTTCCACAAATCCACCTCATTTCATCGATTGACCACTCTCTAAATTCTAATCTTTATGTAGAGTCTGTCAGAAGATACCTGAAGTGTCAATTGCCCATGATTACTTGGCTACAACAAACCTGCAACTTCTCCGTGCTCGTCCAGATGGATCCGCTCCGCCGCCGGCACCTTCGGCAGTCCGGGCATCGTAACGATATTGCCGGTATGAACGACGACGAAGCCGGCTCCTGCGGATAAGGTGATATCCTTGATTTGTACCGTGAACCCTTCGGGAGCTCCCAGCAGATTCGCCTGGTCGGAGAACGAATACGGCGTCTTCGCCATGCACACCGGCAGCCGGCCGAAGCCTTGGCGTTCAAGTTCCTCCAGTCGGGCCGCGGCTTTGGCGCTCAACTTGATACCAACTCCACGGTAAATCTCTCCTACGACCGTCTCCATTTTGGTCTTAAGGTCCAGATCGTCAACATAGAGCGGTGAGTATCGTGCGGTTTCCTGTTTCAAGATGCCGAGCAGGGTTGTCGCCAATTCTTTGCCGCCTTCGCTGCCTTTGGCCCAAACATCGGATAGCTCTGCCTTTACTCCCAAGCGGGCACATGCCTCTTTCACGATCGAGATCTCTTCTTCCGTATCGCTGGTAAAATGATTTAACGCAACCATCACCGGTACCCCAAATTTCCGGAGATTCTCCAGATGCCGTTTCATGTTGGGAAGTCCGGCCCGCAGCGCCTCCAAATTCGGTTGATCCAACTCCGTCTTGGCCGCTCCGCCGTTATATTTCAACGCCTTTATCGTGACGACTAACACCGCCGCATCCGGCTTTAAACCCGCTTGTCGGCATTTAATGTCAAAGAATTTCTCCGCGCCCAGGTCGGCTCCGAAGCCCGCTTCGGTTACGACGATCTCTGCCAGTTTGAGCGCAGTTTTCGTTCCGATGACGCTGCTGCAGCCGTGGGCGATATTGGCAAACGGTCCGCCGTGAACGATCGCTGGGGTTCCTTCGGCTGTTTGCACAAGGTTCGGCTTGATCGCCTCTTTCAAAAGAACGGTCATCGCATCCACGGCGCCGATTTGCGCCGCGGTGATCGCTTCCCCGGTCATATTGTAGGCTACGACGATCCGGCCCAAACGCTGCTTGAGATCTAGTGCATCCTCGCTGAGGCACAGCACCGCCATGACTTCAGAGGCGGTCGTGATCATAAACCCGGATTCGTGCACGCTCCCGTTTCCTTCACCAAGTCCAACAACGATTTGTCGCAAGCTCCGGTCGTTCATGTCCATAGCACGTTTCCACAAGATTCGATTCGTATCGATTTGCAGCACATTCCCATGAAAAATATGATTATCCAGCATCGCCGCAAGTAAATTATGCGCCGATGTAATGGCATGCAAATCACCGGTAAAATGCAGGTTGATATCTTCGGAAGGTAGCAGCTGTGCTTTATTGCTGCCCGTAGCACCGCCCTTCATTCCAAAGCAGGGTCCAAGCGACGGTTCTCGCAGCGCCGCGATTGTCGGCGCTCCGATGGCGTTCAGCGATTGCGCCAGGCCAATCGTGGTTAGCGTTTTTCCTTCGCCGGCCGGCGTCGGATTCATCGCGGTCACCAGCACCAATTTTCCGTCGGGCCGGTCACCTAGCTTCTCCCGTAAACTAGGATCCAATTTGCTTTTGTAACGTCCGTACAACTCTACAAACTCCTCGGCTATGCCGAATGTTGCAGCCACTTCCAGTATCGGCTTCATTCCCCTCAGCGACCTCCATCTATCTCATTCTTGTAAAACCTCGTGCAAGTTCCATTTAAAAATTTCATTTCTTATTGTACATGAAATAGATGGGAATATGCGTGACGGAATTCGCCTCGA
>RCUU01000419.1_pt1 | contig 23720 bp, 17 predicted proteins | sample 2166211 | NCBI WGS metagenome assembly RCUU01 (sample SAMN09932620, study PRJNA488358) | compost metagenome | feature: garden; material: soil; isolation source: compost soil in phenylacetic acid-enriched culture | place: Germany: Experimental Botanical Garden Goettingen | collected 2016-01-27
TAGGAAAGCATCGTTATATTTCATTGTTTTTTCATCGGAATAGTAAAATTAATAAAAGCATAGGGGGATTAGGGATGAACATTGAAAATATTGAGGCCTTTGTCTACATCAACCATTATGGAAGCTTCAATAAAGCAGCCGAAGTCCTATATATCTCACAGCCGACAGTAACGGCACGGATTCAATCACTGGAAAGAGAGCTGGATTGCAAAGTGTTTGATCGGTTGGGAAAGCAGATTAATCTAACGGATAAAGGGAAGCAGTTTCTTCCCTATGCCCAGCAGATTCTCCAGATCTATCAAAACGGTAAACATCAGGTTCAGGCCAAGGGGCATATACCGAATGAACTGAGGATCGGCAGCACGGTCTCAGTGTCCAATTATTTAATGCCTCACTTGATGTTGCATTTGAAGCGGAGGTATCCAAATATCACAATCAAGCTGATGACAGCTTCTACGGAAGTGTTGATAGACAAGTTAAAATCGAAAGAACTTGATCTGGCTTTTATCCGTAAAGTCGTAAATCCGGCCATTCAATCCTACCCTTTCTGCGAAGACCCCATTTCTCTATATGTGCAGGAAGGACATCGCTTAGCTAAGGCAAAGCGTGCTTCGCTGGAGGATATCCGGCAGGAGACATTGGTCTTTTTTGAATGCGGGTCATTGGATTGGATGCGGCTGCATCGTGTATTTGAGAGCATGGAACAGCCGCCGAAGATTGAGTATCAGGTGGATAACCTGGAGACGGCCAAGAAGCTCGTGTTGAAAAAAGCAGGTATCTGTTTTCTTCCAGCGCTCAGTGTGCAGGAGGAAGTGGCGGCAGGGACACTAATCCGGGTGGATATTGCGGAGACGGAAGGTATCTCTTTACGAACCAGCCTGATATCACTTAATGGTGAAAATGCTGAATTCATCGAAACTTTGCTTGAACTCGGTATAGGTAAAGCCGGAGATCGACTAATTGTATAGATGTATTAAAAAACTCTATTAGCGCATGGACACATGCAGTGATAAAGTTAATTGCATATAATGACGACTATTTCGATAGGAATTATAAAATTAAATTCGAAAGGATGGAGGGCATACGATGAGTGAGGTATACAGACTAGCAGAGTTGAAAGATGCGGAGCAATTGCTAGATGTTATACATCGTGCCTATGAGCTGATTCGTGAACTCGGACTGCAATGGCCGGCGGCCACAGCTGACTTGGCGCTGATTGAAGACAATATAGCCACGAATGAATGTTATGTGCTTGAAGTCGATGGAACGATAGTTGCAACCATAACTCTCTCAAAAGAAGAAGAGATCAAGAAGATTAGCCCACTGCCTTTTATCAAGTGGTTCGCTGCTCATCCGGATTTCAGTAATAGAGGTTATGGTGGAAGGCTTCTGGATTGGGTGGAAGAGAACATTATTGCAGGACAATTGGGTTCAACTGCGGTCACGCTGGCAACGGCAAAGAAACATCCATGGTTGGTTCAAATGTATGAACGACGGGGGTACGAACGATTTCTAGAGCTAGATCAGCAGAATGGAGACGGCATTATGTATCTGCTGAAAAAAACACTTACAGACAAACCACATTTCATTCAAAGGGGATAGAACAATGAAACAGACCATTTCTTTAGTATTAGCATCGGTATTGACACTGGCGATAGCCGGTTGTGGAAATAGCGGCAAAAACAGCAGTCAGAACGGTAATGTGGCGGGAGATGCGAAACCAGCTAATGCTTCGGCAAAGGTTACTAAGATTATCGTAGGTACGGGGACTGCTTTTCCGAAAGTCTGCTTCTTAGATGAGAACGGCAAGCTTACAGGTTTTGATGTGGAGCTGCTCAAAGAAGTCGACAAGCAGCTGCCGGAATATGAATTTGAATTTCAAACCATGGATTTCAGCAATTTGCTGCTGAGTCTGGAAACAAAAAAAATCGATCTGGTCGCCCATGTCATGGAGAAAAATCCGGAGCGGGAGCTGAAATACACTTTTAACAAAGAAGCCTATGCCCACTGGAGAAACCGCATTGTAGTGGCAAATGATAATGACTCAATCCAATCGCTGGATGATCTTAAAGGTAAAAAGGTACTGGTCGGTGCAACTAGCGCACAAGCGCAAATTCTCGAGAACTACAATAAAGAGAATGACAATGCAATCCATATCGTGTACTCAAGCGGTACGGCTAACGATACGGCTGCTCAAATCAGTACTGGACGAGTGGACGCTACGCTAGCTGCAGATTTTGTCCTGCCGATTATTGATCCGCAGAGCCAACTGAAGGCTACGGGCGACGAACTGTCCTCCGCAGACATCCTCTATGTATTCCGCAAAGATGATGCTGATTCACAGAAGCTGTCAGATGCGATTGACAGTGCGATAAAAGAACTGAAAACGGACGGTACACTGGGCAAACTGAGCACGGAATGGCTGGGTGCGGATGTTACAAAGGATACAGTTCAATGATTCAACCGGTGAACACGGGAAAGGAGGGAGTATATGGGCGCATCGTTTGATATCAGCTTTGTATTTTCATTTTTGCCTAAGCTTCTAGGGACTTTAGGCACCACACTTTTGATTGTCGCCTGTTCTCTACTGGCAGGGATTATTGTCGGCTTTCTTGTAGCATTGCCAAGACTTTATAGAGTGCCTGTGCTGAAGACCTGCTCCGAAATCTATATCTCCTTTTTCCGGGGAACGCCGATTCTTATCCAACTCTTCCTGTTCTACTATGGTCTGCCTGAAATCATGAAGCTGGTGCATGTGGATATGACCCGAACTCCAGTGCTAGTCTTCGTGATTCTTACTTATGGCCTGCATACAGGGGCATACATGTCCGAAATGATCAGAGCTTCTGTGATGGCGGTGGATAAGGGGCAGGTAGAGGCTGCTTATGCTACGGGGATGACGGGGGTTCAAGCTTTTACACGAATCGTGCTGCCGCAAGCGCTCGGAATCGCAGTTCCAGTATTCTCCAATTTAGTGATTGCTCTTCTGAAAGATACGTCATTGGCTTTTACCCTCGGGGTGATGGAAATGTCAGGTAAAGCCCAGACACTTGGCAGTTTAACTCAGCATTTTATTGAAACGTATATCGCGCTCGCGCTGATCTATCTGGTTATCAGCTTTACGATTGAGAAGCTGCTGCTTGTAGCAGAACACCGACTGCTGCGGCATGAGAAACGGAATACGCCGGAGAAACAATCTTTCAAAATCAACAAAAGCTGGTCCTACCGTCGCATCATTGCGGAACTAGGATCGGGTAAAGGAGGTGCTGGATTATGAAACTGGATCCGTCGTTTATATGGACTGCTCTGGTGCAAATTCTGAGTGCGATTCCTACGACCTTATATATTACCATTGTTTCTGTATGGATTGGTTTTGTGATTGGAGTAGCTGTAGCTCTGATCCGGCTATACAGAGTTCCGCTGTTGTATCCGCTGGCCGTCGGTTATGTTACGTTCATCCGCGGGACACCGATGCTGACGCATCTGCTGCTCATATATTTCGGTCTTCCTATGCTGATCGATAGTCTGGCGGCGCAGTTCGGCTGGAGTTTCAGGTCGGTGTCAATCCCAATGATCGGTTTTGCCTATATTTCGTTCTCGATTACAGCGGGAGCCTATATGTCAGAGGTCGTCCGTTCCGGTCTGCTCGCTGTGGATCGTGGTCAACTAGAAGCGGCCCATTCAATCGGCATGACCACGCCCCAGGCGCTCCGGCGGATTGTTTTTCCCCAGGCACTGGCGGCAAGTCTTCCTAATTTATCGAATTCGGTAATCGGTATGCTGCACGGCTCTACCCTTGCTTTTACCGTTTCGGTGGTGGATATCAATGCCAAGGCACAGATTGTGGCTTCAACGAACTGGAAGTTTTTTGAGGCTTATCTGGCGGCAGCGCTGATCTTCTGGGGGCTTACATTCCTGATCGAGCGCGTGACGTCGCTAATTGAAAAACGGATTAATCTGTACAATCGAGGTGGAGTAGCATGATCAAGCTTACACAAATTTCGAAGTCATTCGGTCGGAATCAGGTGTTAAACAATATTGATTTAACGGTGACGAAGGGTGAGGTTGTCGTAATACTCGGTCCCAGCGGTTCAGGTAAAACGACTCTATTACGCTGTGTGAATTATCTGGAGAAGCCAAGCAGCGGAGAGATCGCCATCGGTGATTTCAAAGTGAACTGCAAACATGCCCGTAAAAAGGAGATTCATCAGCTTAGGCAAAAAACGGCGATGGTGTTCCAGCAGTACAATTTGTTCCGCCATAAAACCGCACTGGAGAACGTGATGGAAGGGCTGTTGATTGTCAAAAAGCTTCCGAAGGACGAAGCGAGAAAGCGGAGCATTGCACTGCTTGAAAAAGTTGGTCTTAGCAGCAAGTTGGACTCCTATCCAAGTCAGCTGTCTGGAGGTCAGCAGCAAAGGGTGGGAATTGCCCGTGCCTTGGCGCTTGAGCCGGAGGTTATATTGTTCGACGAACCAACATCGGCGCTGGATCCAGAGCTTGTGGGTGAAGTACTAGCCGTTATCCGCAAAATTGCCAAAGAAGGCATCACAATGATTGTGGTGACTCATGAAATGGGCTTTGCTCGTGATGTGGCGAATCATGTGGTTTTTATGGATGGAGGCGTCATTGTTGAAGAGGGTACTCCGACAGAGCTGTTCAACCATCCGCGTGAAGAAAGAACGAAGCAGTTCCTAAAACGGATCACACCTGAATTTAACTATTCCATATAGGAGGAACAACAATGGCTATTACAATCAGCGTACTCGATCAAAGTCCGATCTATCCGGGAGAAACGCCAGAGGAAGCATTCCAGCATACGATTAAGCTGGCACAACTGTCCGAAGAGCTTGGATTCCAAAGGTTTTGGGTTTCGGAACATCATGACTCCGAGCAGGTAGCTGGCTCTTCCCCGGAAGTACTCATCTCACATCTACTGGCCAAAACAGAGCGCATCCGCATTGGCTCCGGTGGGATCATGCTCCAGCATTACAGCCCATACAAGGTGGCGGAGAACTTCAATGTGCTGGCTACGCTGGCTCCTGGCCGAGTGGATCTAGGTGTGGGACGCGCTCCCGGAGGTCTCCCGCGCAGTACGCAGGCACTGCAGCAGGGAAGAACAGAATCTCCTAGCCTAACCGACAAAATCATCGAGCTGGAGAAGTATGTTCATAACCGGCTTGAAGAAAATCATCCACAGGCAGGGTTAAAAGCAGGCCCTCTTCCTGGTATTCCGCCCGAGCTGTATGTGCTTGGTGCGAGTGTAAGTAGTGCAGAAATTGCTGCTGAACTAGGATTACCTTATGTATTCTCCTTGTTTATTAACAGCGATCAGACTGTAGCGCTGGAGGCCATTCGTGTTTACCGCAGCAATTTTCTTTCTTCTCAGGGTAGACAACCGCAAGTGATTATCGCTTTAGCACTAGTTGTGGCTGAGACTGAGGAGGGAGCGGCAGAACTGGCAGGTGCGCATAAATTGATTCGGATTCAGCTGGCAAGTGGTAAGAAGCTAACGGTTGCGACCAAGGAACAAGTAGAGGAATTTGCCCGTCAGAGCAATGAATCCTACACGATTGAAGAGCTGGAACCTGAGATTATCAAAGGCACAAAGACATATGTGCGTGAGCAGCTGTTGGCACTCTCAGAAGCATCTGGGGTCGAGGAGTTCATCATAACGACGAATGTTCAGCCATTTGATAAACGACTCCGCTCCTTTGAGCTGTTAAGTGAAGTAATCGCTGAAGTACCGGCAGAAGCATAAGAAGGACGAGATCAGAATCACACAGGTAATTGTGCAAAGGAGGGTTACTGTATATGACAAGTAACGCTATAGAGCTAAGCGCAGAAGCGCTTGGAGAGGAATTAATCGGGATACGTCGTCATCTCCACAGGCACCCGGAACTGTCCAATGAAGAGTATAGCACCACAGAATATATTATTTCCCTGCTGGAGCGGGCGGGAGTCAGGGTTGTAGATTACGGACTGTCTACCGGAGTCATCGCAGAGATTGGGGGCACACAGCCCGGTTCGGTTATCGCGCTGCGCGCCGATATCGATGCCTTGCCGATCCAGGAGGAAACCGGAGCACCTTATGCTTCGTTATATCCCGGTAAAATGCATGCCTGCGGACATGATTTTCATACGGCGGCACTGATCGGTGCTGCCTACCAGTTGAAGCAGCGAGAGCGTCAATTGCAGGGGACGGTGCGCCTGTTGTTCCAGCCGGCCGAGGAGAAAGCGCAGGGGGCACAACGGATTATTGCTAGCGGAGCGCTGGATGAAGTTCGAGCAGTGATCGGGTTGCATAACAAGCCAGATCTTCCGGTAGGAACGATCGGTGTTACAAGTGGTTCTTTAATGGCAGCTGCTGATGGGTTTGTGATTGAAGTACAAGGTGTCAGTTCTCATGCTGCCGTTCCGCAAGCTGGGATAGATCCGATTGTAGCTGCTTCACATATTGTGACCGCATTTCAATCCATTGTCAGTCGCAATGTCAGTCCACTTCAGAGTGCGGTAGTCAGTGTGACGCAGATTCACAGCGGTAATTCATGGAACATTATCCCCGAAAAAGCCGTGCTTGAGGGGACGATCCGCACCTTTGATGAAACGGTGCGTGGTAAAGTACTTGACCGCTTTCAGGAAGTGGCAACCGGTGTGGCGGCTGCTCTTGGAGCCAAAGCCACTGTCCGCTGGATAGAAGGACCGCCTCCGGTTATCAACGACACCGCCCTAGCGGTATTAGGGCGAGAGTCGGTTGAAGCTCTTGGCTACCGAGCGGTCAAGCCAGAGCTTTCTCTGGCCGGAGAGGATTTTGCCTTTTATCAGCGAGTGATACCGGGACTGTTCGTCTTTGTAGGCACTGAAGGAAGTCAGGAATGGCATCACCCGAGCTTCAATCTGGATGAACGGGCACTCCCTGTGGCAGCACGTTTCCTTGCGGATGTGGCTGTACGTTCCCTAGACTACTACAATCCCGGTGGAGGTGCAGCATTATAGCTGAACGTAAAAGTTACGATGTAATTATCGTCGGCGCAGGCTCGATGGGGATGAGCGCCGGTTATTATCTTGCGAGGCGCGGAGTGAAGACGCTGCTGGTTGATGCTTTTGATCCACCGCATACGCAGGGCAGTCATCACGGAGAATCACGGCTGATCCGGCATGCTTACAGCGGTGATCCCGCCTATATTGATTTGGCACTGCGGGCAGATACGCTATGGAAGGAAGTGGAGCAGTTGAGCGGAACAGAACTGCTTGTTCGCTCTGGCGTCTTGAATCTCGCGAATAGCGCAGTGTATTCCTTCAGCGGGCGTCTAGCGGAAGCGGAGAAACGAAAGGTGCGGGTGCAGCAACTGGATGCCGAAGAGATTCGGCTGCGCTGGCCGGCACTGAACATTCCTGATTCATTCGCAGCGATGTATGAACCAGATGCCGGGTATTTGTACAGCGAGCGGTGTGTTTCCGCCTACCGCCAGCTTGCCCTTGGGTCTGGATCGGAACTGCTGACGAACACCCCGGTATTGAACATTACCGCCCGCAAAAGTAGTGTTACGGTTCATACGACAAATGGCGATTATCACGGAGCAGCAGTTATCCTTAGTGCCGGAGCTTGGTTTGGCGCGTTGGAACCATTTATGCATTTGCCGATCAAGGCGATCCGCAAAGTTGTCGGCTGGTTTGAGAGTTCTCCTGCTTTTGCTGCCGGTAGTTTCCCCGGCTTCACGCTAGGAACAGAGGAAGGTGGTTATTATGGCTTTCCTAGTATTGACGGAGCTGGCCTGAAGATAGGACGGCACGATACGGGGCAGGAATGGAAGATGGGAACCGAACTTGCTCCATTCGGCAGTGAAGCCAGCGATGAGGATGACCTCCGCAGAGTACTGAAGTCTTATATGCCGGGTGCAGCGGGCCGATTGCTTAAAGGTTCTGTGTGCAAATATGAGCATACGCCTGATGAAGATTTCATTATAGACCGTCATCCGCTCCACACCAACGTGTTGATAGCAGGAGGGTTTTCAGGGCATGGTTTTAAATTTTCAAGTGTTGTGGGTGAGATCCTTGCCGACTTAGTCATCCATGGTGTTACTAACCATAACATTCAGCCGTTTTCGTTAACTCGCTTTACACCACCAGATCATTCACAAACAGATTTTATATTGGAGGGGACTTAATGAGTAGAGTTCAAATCAGTGATTTTCTAAGTACGTACCCTCAATTGGTGAAGTCGACCGCCGGGTTAACAGAGGAGCAACTGAAATGGAAGGCAGAACCCGCGAGTTGGAGTGTTACTGAAGTACTGGCTCATTTGGCGGATCACAGCATCGTCGTTTCGTTCCGCATCCGTGATATTCTTGCTGCAACGACTGCGCAGCTCCCAATCTTCAATCAGGATGCTTGGGTCAGCGGCCAGTACGCCAATAGCGGCAATGCTTCCGACAGTCTGGAGCTGTTTCGCAGCCTACTTTATTATAACAGCCTATTATTTGATCGGCTTAGCGAAGAGGATTGGGAGAAAAGTGGGATTAATTTCAAGGGGGAGTTCGTGAAAATTTCCGATATCGTCCATGGTTTCACTGCACATGTGGAGAGACATCTTGCCCAGATCGAGCGGACTAAGCTGGGCGCGGCCAATGCATCGATTGTGCAATAAGTATAGTGAGTTCCAAACATTTTCTACAATAACGACTAAAGCCGATTTAGTAAATCTGTAGTTCATGATTCAAAAAATCTAGGAAGCGTATGCTCATAAAACTTTTAGGAGGAATGAACATGACCAAACCAAGACAATTGAAGCTAGGCGCATTGCTGCATGGGGTAGGTGGCAGCACGTCGATGTGGCGCCATCCCGACGCCAAACCAGATGCCAGTGTAAACTTTGAGTTATACAAACAATGGGTACAGAAGGCGGAAGAAGGCAAGCTGGATCTGATCTTCATCGCAGATGGTCTGTTCATTAATGAAAAATCAATTCCTCATTTCCTTAATCGCTTTGAACCGCTGACCATCCTTAGCGCACTTGCAGCCGTCAGCAGAAACATCGGACTGGTGGGTACTCTGTCCACCTCCTACAGTGAACCGTTTACCGTAGCACGTCAATTCGGCTCACTCGATGTAATCAGCGGAGGCAGGGCCGGCTGGAATGTGGTGACTTCGCCACTGGAAGGCTCAGCCTCGAATTACAGTAAAAAAGAGCATCCTGACCATGGCAAGCGCTACCGCATTGCTACCGAATATTTGCAGGTGGCGCGTGGATTATGGGATTCCTGGGAGGATGATGCGTTTGTTCGAGACAAAGAATCAGGCGTTTTCTTTGATCCGCAAAAAATGCATACACTGGATCATCAAGGAGAGTTCTTCTCCGTGAAGGGACCGTTGAACATTGCCCGTTCGAAGCAAGGGCAGCCAGTCGTGTTTCAAGCAGGTTCTTCAGAAGTCGGAAAGGATTACGCTTCAAAGGAAGCGGATGCTATCTTCACTGGGCACGAAACGCTGACAGACGCGCAGGCATTCTACAGTGATGTGAAGACACGGATTTCTTCATTTGGCCGAAACCCGGATGAGGTGTTGATTTTCCCTGGAATTGCTCCTATCATAGGCAACACGCCGGAGGAGGCAGAGCTCAAATACCAGGAGGTTGCCGGACTAGTAACGATCGAGAACGCTTTGAACTACTTGGGCAGATTCTTTGAGCATCATGATTTCTCGCAATATCCGCTGGATGAGCCGTTCCCTGAGCTTGGCGAGCTTGGGCGCAACAGCTTTCAGAGCGGCACGGATAAAATCAAAAAGGATGCGCAGGAAAGAGGATTGACGCTGCGACAGGTTGCCTTGCAATCTGCAACCCCGCGCAGCAGCTTTATCGGCACGCCGGAGCAAGTGGCTGATCAGATTCAAATCTGGTTTGAGAGTGGAGGGGCAGACGGATTTATGATCGCGGCAGCTGTTCCTAACGGTCTGGAGGAATTCATTGATCGGGTAGTGCCGATTCTGCAAGAGCGAGGTCTGTTTCGCACTGAATACGAAAGTGACACGCTGCGTGGAAACCTGGGCATTCCATTACCTGAGAACCGCTATTCCAAGACTTCTCAACCAGCAGGACAAATTTGACGGTAGACTAAGGATTCTCCATCAACCACAATTCGGATATTGCGGACTTGATGCATTAAACCAGCGTACGGTCAAAATACGCAAAACGATACTCCGATGGGGTATCTGAGTCCGTACTCACAATTTCTTTCCATTCCAACAAGGCTCCCAACTGTTCTGCTAATCCATTCCAAGCAAGCTCCAAAGCAACCTCTTTATAGTTGAAGGTGGGTCACCCCTACTCTCAATATTAGAGAGGTTATTTGTGTTATCAGTAACTGAGCAGATTAACAAACGATTTCACAGGGTTAGGGGCCTTCGAAAATGATAACCCGGTGCTATCATTGGTAATGAAGCTGTATGAATAAAATTGTAAGCGCATTAACCGATGGCGCCAGAGCCGTTCTTAGTCATGAACAGCGCCAAATTATGCAGGGTTTGGAGGAACGGGAGAAGACATGAAACAAATTTTATTGAACGATTTAAAGTGGGAAGTCAAAGGATACTGGCCTTGGGTGCCATTAAAGGGAACCAGCATGGAGTTGGGGCAGGAATTGATGGGGGTTACAGACTGGATGCCCGCGACTGTGCCGGGTGGAGTTCATTATGATCTCTACAGACAGGGCTGGATAACCAATTCTTATGAAGAATTGAACAGTCTGAGCTGTGAATGGGTGGAGAACCGTTGGTGGGTTTACCGCACGACCTTAAAACGTCCAGAGTTGAAAGCTACCCGAATTGAGCTTGTCTTTCATGGTCTGGACTATGAAGCTGCAGTATACGCCGATAATGTGTTGCTGGGAGAGCATAAAGGGATGTTCGAACCGGCTGTATTTGATGTTACGGATTTACTCTCGGAACGAGAGAGTCTTGAAATCTCAGTGCTGCTGAAGCAGGCTCCCGATGAAATGGGACAAATCGGCAAAACCTCGGCTACCTTCACACAGAAGAGCCGTTTTAATTATAAATGGGATTTCTCTACCCGGTTGGTCAACGTCGGAATCTGGGATGATGTGATACTGAAGGTACATCAGGATTGTTCCTGGGAAGAAGTGTCGATCACTACAGATGCGGATCTTGGTGAGAATGGCGAACAGGCGTCTGGTCGGATTATCATTCAGGCAAGCATTAAACTGATGGCTGGGCCTGAATATGCACGGGCGTTGACAGCAAGCATCACTTGTTCTGATCCGGAGGGAAATCCACTGTTGGTTCAGTCGTACTCCGTTCTCGCAGGAGAAGTTCTGAACGCGGAGCTAGAGATACCTGAACCTCAGCTATGGTATCCGAACGGTTACGGAGAGCAACCGCTCTACAGCTTTGAGCTGAAATTGGTGGACGAAGACGATATGGAGCTGGATACCCGGAACTTACAGACAGGTCTCCGAAAACTTAATTATATCCTTAATGAAGGAAGCCCCGACAACGCGCTGCCTTATACGGTTGTGATTAATGGGCGTAAGATTTATATAAAAGGGGTAAATATGACGCCATTGGATCATCTATACGGAAATGTGACGGTCGAACAGTATCAGCAGATGATCCATCTGATGAAAGCGGCACATATCAATCTCGTTCGGGTATGGGGCGGCGGAATCATTGAGAAGAAAGTCTTTTACGACTTATGTGATGTAAACGGCATTATGGTTTGGCAGGAGTTCATTCAATCGAGTTCTGGCATTGATAATATCCCATCTAAGCAGCCGGAGTTTCTGGAACTGCTACGTAAGACGGCTTGCACCGCACTCTGCAATAAACGCAATCATGTATCGCTGACGGTATGGAGTGGTGGCAATGAATTAATGAGTGAGCCGAACAAACCTTCAGACTTCAGTGATTCCAATCTGGCGATGCTGAAGGCGCTGGTGGAGCAGTATGATCCGCAGCGACTTTTTCTGCCCACCTCGGCATCTGGTCCGGTGGAATATATTACGGAAGCCAAGGGCCAGGGTCATGATGTCCATGGCTATTGGAAGTATATGGGCAACCCTTATCACTACGAATTATATGGCAGCAACGATAATCTGCTGCATAGCGAATTCGGAGTGGATGGCCTGAGTTCTCTTAAAAGCCTAGAGAAATTTCTGAGTGCAACCAACCAGCAGCCTGTCTCGATGGAGAACAATGCGGTCTGGAGACATCACGGGGAATGGTGGGATACGTTAAGCCGTGAAGAAGAAATGTTTGGTGGCATGAATAATTTGAAGCAGTACTCCGCTTGCAGCCAATGGATGCAGGCAGAAGGAATTCGCTTCGTGCTGGAGGCTAACCGTCGCCGCAAGTTCCAGAACAGCGGCAGCATTGTCTGGCAGTTCAACGAGCCTTGGCCAAATGTTTCTTGCACCAATCTTGTCGATTATTATGGGGAAACGAAGATGGCCTACCATTGGGTGAAACAGGCCTTCCGTCCGCTGCATGCTTCGCTAGATTATCGCAGTCTACTGCTAACACCTGGCACCAGATTTCAGGGAAATGTATTCGTGAATGGTGGGGATGGAGGTAGGGTTAAAGTTGAAGCGGAAGTACTCGATGCAGCGGGCCGAAGCCTATATCGGCAAACCTTCGAGGCAGAAGGAGACAAAGATCATGCTGTCTGCGTCGGGGAGCTGAATTTCAGCGTACCTGAGCAAAAGGATCTATTATATTTTGTTAGATTGTCATTCCAAGATGTTGAAGAAGAACTGCAGGAACTGCCGCAAAATTTATATGTGTTCTCCACTGCCAAACAACATCTTTATGCCCCAGCGCTTGATCTTACAGGAGGCAACCTTCAGGTGCGGAAGGAAGGTTCATGGCAGTCGACTGGTATAGGGGAGCAGAGTCAACAGGCTCACTTCACTCTATATAATACTGGCAGTGAAGTACTGCTGCATGTACATGCAGAGGAGAAGGGGAACCGCTACTGGTTGGAAGCAGAAGAACAGTTCCTCACCCTTTTTCCGGGAGAAAAAAGGACGGTAATGGTTACTTGCACACCGAAACTGGCGGGAGGATTTCTGACCGGGGAGAATTACAGAAGTACCGACGGTCTGCCTGAAATTAAATTCTGTTCGTTTCTGACAGCACAGGATGAAACGACAACAGATGAAGGAGTAGGAAATCATGAGTAAATCATTGTGTTTTGTACCGGGGAAATTCATTCCTCTAAGTCGGTTTATTCTGAATGATGGATCTGAGCCCATAGCAATACCAGTTACCAGAGCTGTGGCCGATTACTTAAAATTACACAACGCAGAACTTCGGCTGGCTTGCTTGCGCAGCGGTGAAGTAACTTACCAAACTGCAGCTTGGTCAACCCTGCGGGAGGATACAGTTGAGTCTGAGGCAAAGAAAACGGAAGGAAGTCAGAATTTAGAAGAAGGAGTGTTCGTGCTGGTTAGTCCGCTTTTGACCAATATGCTCCCTGTAGTGTCACACTGGGATCACGGCGCGACAGAGGGAAAAGGTGGCTTCCGCTATGGTGGAACCGACGGCATCGGGACACTGAGGATGGATGAAGCTGGAGAGAAGGTTGTACCCGAACATGTGCGGCTCTACAATACCGACCCAGATAGCCCTTATGTATACAATACTGAAGATTATCAGCTATTCGGTAGTAAAGAAGGGGATAAAACACTTAAAACCCCGCAATTCGAGCATTATATCGGTGACCGTTACAGCCTCTACGCAGTAGATGATTTAGTTGCCATCTTCTTGAGCGACCGTATTCTTAAGACTTTCGGGTATCCGGTGGTCTTCCGTAATGAATCCATTGACGGTGGGGCCCCGTTAAATAATGCTCCTGTATTTCAGCTCATCAGCGGCAGTCTGCTGGAGACGGAGAAGGGACACCATAGCCTTGCTTCCTATATTCTACCACCCTATTGGAGCGTCAAAAATGTTAAGGGGTATCCGCTCTTGTTCAACGGTTATTATGATGCCAATGAGAATACCTTCAGCACAGTAGGTCCCTCATTCCTGGAAATCATCGGCAAGACTTTAGCCAGCACTGGAAAAGGTGTTGTCGGCATTCTCTGGAACGGCGGAGGTTATATCGGCAGCCGTTCCCTACAAGGCTCCATATACGCCGGCATCGGAGCTGCAATTGCCAAAGGCCAGGATAGCTACGGCGGTGATGCGGAGCAAGTAGTGGCTGTAGGTGGCTCGCGCGGTGGCCTGACCGCGTTGCTGGCCGGAGGCAACCCACTTCGGCTGCCGTATCGAGTGCGCTACACATTGTGTTATGCACCTCCGCTAATTCTGAACGGACTTACCCGTGAGTTTGCGGAAGGAGCCTGTCCGTTGATTTGGCATGTGGCAGAGGTGGATACTGGTTATCGGGAGATCTGGAAGAAGGATTGGCGGCATCCACAGACCGGAAGCACGGGAATCGAGACGCTGCTACAGACTCTGACGGGAGCAAGTGACTCCGCAAGTCTACAGGAAACGACCGGACTAGAATCCGCTTTCTTCCTGGAGGGTCTTAAAGCGAGCGGCACAAAGCTGCTGATCAACCATGGCACACATGATGCTTTTACCCTCAGCCGCTTCAGTTTTTCTTTCGCGGCCTTGGTTCGAAGTCGCGGCATTTCGCTTCGCCATGAGATCGGTTACCGCTTCGGCCATAACAACTGCACGGATCTTTACGAGCAAGCTACTCTATGTCTGAAAGCTATACTACAGGAACAGGAGCTCGAATTCACGGGCACGGTGCATTATCGCAGATGCAGCCCGGCTGCGGGCGAGTGGGAGCAGACCGAACGTTTTGTCCCAACTCATCAACCCGTTTTTCTGGAAGCACCTAAGTTCGTAGCGGTGGGTAGCCCTGTGGCTTGGACTCTGTATGGAGAGCCCGGAATGGAATATCGTCTGGATCTGGGAAGCCTAGACCAGCAGGCTTGGGAACAGAAGCAGCAGGTAGCTCAGAAAGAGCGCATCACTCTAGCGTCCGGTGTATTGCCGGACAAACAGCATCCGCTAGAACTCTGCTCATGGCAGGACGGGGTAAGTCAACTCGCTACTGGGCAACATGCGGGTTATTATCTCTATGAGCTGTCTTATAGGCTCAAGGGTGAACCGAACTGGAACGTAGTATCACCATCCCGTGTACCACAGCCCGGCGTGGAGCCAATGGCGGTACTCCGCATTTTGGAGGAGCAGCCCAATCCGGCGAGCGAAGCGTTCCGGACGGAAGCGGCCGTTCTCTGCATCAGCTCAGGGCTAAGTGAAGCCTAAACGAATCGCCACAACATGAACAAAAGCGGTGTGCGACCATTCCGGTACGTACAGCGCTTTTTTTGCCGGCAAAATAAGTAGCTTTACAAACGGTTTCGCAGGGTTACCGGATTTCGAGGTTTTGTAGGAAGCGCTATCATTTAAGTATAACAACTATACAACGCCTGACCGGAGTGAATTCTTGGCTTCGGGAGGAAGGAAGGACAGGAGCATGATTGGAAAAACCACTGAACTAAATCCTTTAATGACAAAGAAAAAGAAAAGTTATCCTGTGCGGCGTTTATTTAAAGATTGGTCATCTTGGATATTAATTGTCCCCACGCTGTTTGCCTTTTTCTTTTTTTCCTGGCAGCCGCTCGTCAAGGGCATTGTGCTCTCTTTTTTCAATACAGAGGGTTATAATGCCGTAAGCTTCGCCGGATTGCAGAATTACAAGGATGTGATACAGAACTCGGCGTTTCAGCAGACATTAACCAACTCTTTTGTGTATGTGTTCTGGTCGTTGCTGATCGGTTTTGCCGTACCCATTATAGTCGCTGTTGTGATCAATGAACTCAGGCATGGGAAATCATTTTTCCGTTTTTCGGTCTTTTTTCCGAGCATGGTTCCCGGCATAGCTGCTTCAATGTTATGGATGTTTCTGTTTGAGCCAGGAAAGGGCGGCGTGCTGAATATTATGTTGAGCGCTTTGGGATTCCCGGTACAGCAGTGGCTTCAGGACCCGCATATGACGATTATGCTGATTATTTTTACGATAACCTGGCGGAATTTTGGAGGAACAGTGCTTCTCTATCTAGCCAGTCTGCAAAGTATTAATCATGATCTTTACGAAGCGGCTTCCATCGATGGTGCGAATGTATGGCGAAGATTCAAAAGCATCACCCTTCCGCAAATTTCCAGCATGATCGGACTGATGATGATTTTGCAGATCAGCGGTGTATTCCAGATCTTCAACGAGCCTCTGGTAATGACTGAGGGTGGGCCAAACAATGCCTCAATGACGTTGATGCTGCAAAGCTATTATTATGCATTCCGGAGTTTTGAAGCGGGGCATTCCATGGCGCTGGGGGTTATTACTTTTCTTATTCTGATGGTGCTTACTATTATTTATTTCCGGCTGGACAAGAAATTGAACAGGGAGTAGAAGCTATGAAAACAAAAGAAGTATTTGGCATTATCGGCAATATTGAATACAGGTCACCTTGGGTGCGCCTGCTATATTGGTGCATGTTCATTCTGATGATTGTGCTCGCCGCCGTCTGTATTCTACCTCCGGTATGGATTATGGTCTCGAGCCTTAAGGATATTAAGGAGTTTTACGCGATTCCACCTACCCTGATTCCCCGCACATTCAATGTTAGCAAACTGTGGGAGACCTGGCAGGAATTCAACTTTCTTGCTTATTATCTGAATACAGCTTACCTGGCCGCTGGTTCTGTATTGTTCTGCCTTACGTTTAACGGGCTGGCCGGATACTTTTTCTCCAAGCTGAAGCCGCGGGGGAGCGCACTGCTGTTTGCCCTGATCGTATGGACCATGATGGTTCCGAATACGGTGGGTATGGTGCCGCTATTCAAGAATCTGATTGATTTTCCGCTGCTGCATTTGAATCTGACCAATACCTTTTGGCCGATGTGGTTTATGGCTGCCGTAAATCCGGTCGTGATTCTAATCTTCAAGAACTTTTTTGATACCATCCCACAGGCGCTGCTGGAAGCAGCCAAAATTGACGGAGCAAGCACCATCGGCATCTTTATCCGGGTGATCCTCCCGCTTAGCGGACCGGTTATGGCCACGATTACGATACTAACGATGAACAGTGTATGGCAGGATTTTTTCTGGCCCTTTATGGTACTGAAGGATAAAACGACCTGGTCTGTCATAGTGGCCATCTATAATCTGAAAGCGACTTTGCCGCAGGACATTCAGTTTATTGCACTGACGTTTGCGATCCTGCCACCGATTATCCTGTTTATTTTTTTCCAAAAGTACATTATGAATGGGCAATCCTTCGGCGGCAGTATTAAAGGATAACATCACCCGATCACAAACCATTTCACAGTTTTGCCCCGTGGGTGCTGTAGAAGGTGCGTGGTAAGATGATTTCAGACTTAAAAGAAAGCGCTTTACATGTTGTGAAGATTGCTTTAACAATAAGATTAGGGGGAATTACATTGAGAATCGAACACACCAAAAAAATTACAGCTACTTTGGCGTTAACGTTGCTACTTACTGCTGGCCTGGCTGGCTGCGGAGGCTCCAAAGAAGAGAATACCGGAGGGAATACGGAGGAAGCAAGCAACAAACAAGTGACGATCAAGGTCAGCAACTGGCCTAAGCCGAATGAGGAAGCCAAAATCGCTCAGTATGAGCAGGTCATGGCGAAGATGAAAGCTAATTATCCGGATATTATTGTGGACAAGGATGAATGGGGTTATGACGTCAGCTCTTTTCTGCCTAAAGCCGCTAGTGGTCAACTTCCAACGGTGTATGAAACCTTTTTTACAGAAACAAGCAAAATTATCAAGGCAAATTACGCAGCAGATATAACAGATACGATGAAAAAATATGGCTATGATCAGGCGATCAATCCAGATCTGCTGAAGATGGTGACAAAAGACGGCAAATATTTCGGGATTCCGAAGGACGGATACGTCATCGGTATGCTCTACAATTTGAATCTCTTCAAGGAAGCTGGGTTGTTGGACGATAAGGGCATACCAAAGTTCCCTAAAACATATGAGGAACTGGCCGAAACCGCGCAAATTATCAAGCAAAAGACCGGTAAAGCGGGAATGTTCCTACCAACAAAAAGCGGCCAGGGCGGTTGGATGTTTATGAACATCGCCTGGGCTTACGGTGCAGAATTCGAAAAACAAGTGGATGGAAAATGGCAAGCGGTGTTCAATTCTCCAGAAGCAGCGGCGGCACTACAATATGTGAAAGACTTGAAGTGGAAATATGATGTCCTGCCCGACAATAATTTGGTGGATGTTACAAATGACATGTTCCGCTTGTTCGGAACCGATCAAGTTGCTATGAGTTTTGGTACGAATGACTGGTCTCCAGTCATCCAACAGCAGACTAAAATGTCTAAAGACAATGTGGCAATGTCCGCCCTTCCAGTCGGACCGATCGGAAAACCTGTAACCCTGCTCGGCGGTGGCCTATATATGTTCTCGCCTAATGTAACTCCTGAGCAGATTGATGCCGGATTCAAATGGCTGAAAACTTACGGATTCACACCGGAGTCCTCAGAGGAAGCGTTGACCGGCTGGGATATCGAGAAAAAGACACTAAGTGATCAGGGGCTAATCGTCGGCCCTTACGGACTCCGGATTTGGACCGATGAGAAACGGATTGGGGAAGAGCAGAAGATTCTCGACAAATACAACAATGTGAACTTGGATCTGTTCCGTGATTATATGGACAATGGCAGCAAAGGCATGCGTGCAGAAGAGCCGATCAATGCTCAAGAGTTGTACCAGAAGCTGGATATTGTACTGCAAACAGTTCTTACGGACAAGAACGCAGATCCCCTGGAGATTTTGACTAAGGCTGCTGAAGAATTCCAACGTGATTATCTCGACAAGGTGAAATAAACTCAGTCAAACGGCGGCGTCGTCCTTCTGCAGGGCGGCGATGCCGTTTCTGCGTAGATTGCCTAATCTACTATTAAAGATAAAGGAAGTATTCATAATATGGCAGAAAAAGAATGGGGTAACTGGAACGCCCAATGGATTTGGCCTCAGGAAGAAGAAGGAACAGCCAGTTGGAAGCAGCAGCACGAGCGAGTGTATTTCCGCAGAGTATTTGAGCTTCCAGACGGGGATAGTGAAACCTATAGTTTGAATTTGGCCATTACCGCTGATAGCCGTTACAGGCTGTTTGTTAATGGTCAACGTCTATGGGCCGGCCCTTGCAAGGGACATGGTCACGTACAGTATTATGAAGAATTCAGTCTGGACGATGTTCTACAACCAGGGCTAAACGTGCTTGCTGTTATGGTGGTTCATTATGCAGGGACTACGCCTTTTGAGCTGGGTGAAGATGGTCCTCTATCCATCTGGCGCTCGCAAAAAGGTGGCCTGCTTGTGGAAGCAGAAGTTATGAACAACGGCCAGCTTATACAGGAACTGAATACGGATGCTTCATGGAAAAGCATTAGGGAGCGCAGCTACCGACTCCAACCGTTTCCGATCATGCGCTGGATGGGCGGATTGGAAGAGGTGGAAGGGGACGTTGCGTTGCTGAATTGGACACTGCCGGAATACGATGACAGTGCCTGGTTTGCTACCGGGATTGTACAGCCGGTACGGGATGAATATGGACAATTGACCCCCTGGCAGTTAGCCAAACGTCCGATTCCGTTGCTGTATGAGCGGGAACAACTTTTTCTGAAGCTGATGCGCAGCAGCAGTGGTAAAAGGGATGCCCTATTTGAACACGGGCAAAGTCTGAAGCTGCGGAATGAAACGGATGAGGGTTCCCTGCTATCAGCAGGAATACACGTAGAAGCGGGGAAGCACCTCTGGCTGGAGCTGGATGCAGGTGAGTTAATCACAGGTTATCCGCAGCTAAAGCTTCTTGGGGGTGAAGGTAGTCGGATCACCCTACTGTATGCCGAGTGCTACGAAGAAGAGACGGGGGATGATGGGATCCGCCGCAAAGCAGTCCGCGATGATATGCAAGAACATGTGTTAAGAGGCGGATATGACAGCTACCATCCAGCCGGTTATGGCAACTCGGTGCAGATGGAAATCTATGAGCCGTTCTGGTTTCGTACCTTTCGTTATGTTCGGTTGGAGGTGCATACCGGAGCTGAGCCGTTGACGTTATGCGGTTTCAGCTATCGAGAGACCGGATATCCTTTGCTGCCAGAAGGAAGTTTTCACTGCTCCGATGAAAGATATAATCTGCTCTGGGAGCTAAGTGTGCGGACATTACAGCGCTGCATGCATGAGACTTACGAGGATACGCCGTATTATGAACAGTTGCAATATACGATGGATACCAAACTGATGATGGAGTTTACGTACCTGTTGTCAGGAGATGACCGATTGGCACGGAGGGCTATGGAAGATTATAGAGCTTCGCAGCTACCAAACGGCATGCTACAAAGCCGCTACCCCTCCGTGCTGCCACAGGTCATTCCCTCCTTCTCCCTGTATTGGATCGGAATGATTCATGACCACTACAGAACCTATGGAGATCTGGCCTTAGTGAATCGGTATCGGCTGCCCTTGTTGTCCGTATTAGACTGGTTCGATAAACACTTGACACCGCAAGGTCTGGTGAACAGAACCCCTCGTCAGTATTGGAATTATTTTGACTGGGTGGAAGAATGGCCGCTTGGTGCGCCAGACTGCACGGAAGCTGCACCAGCAACCTTGCTTAGCCTAATGTATGCGGCTGCGTTGGAGCAAGCGGCTGAATTGCTTGCCGCCAGCGGGTGGACGCAGATCGCTATCGAACTGCGTCAGCGCAAAGACGCGGTCAACACTGCGGTGCTGAATTGCTGTCGCCAACCGAACAGCTTGATGTTCCGTGACAGTCCAGAGACAGCAGCAACAACGCAGCTGAGTCAGCATACACAAGTCTGGGCGGTTTTAGCTGGCACGGTGGATGCTGTGGAAGGAGCGGAATTGCTAGAGGCAACGTTGGCTGACACATCGCTGGCTAAGCTTTCACTGCCAATGAGCTATTACCTTTTTCGCGCACTGGAACTTTGCGAATTATATGATCGCTCTTTCGAACTATGGGTACGCTGGATGAAGCAGCTGGATTTGAATCTCACCACACTCCCTGAAATGGACTCCGCTGGAACAAGAAGTGACTGCCACGCGTGGAGTGCGCTGCCAATCACTGAATTCACCAGAGGGATATTGGGTGTCCGGCAAGGAATTGAGGGAATAACCATAAAGCCGCACTGCGGAGAACTGCAACAGGCCAGTGGAGCCGTAAGCACAAGTCTGGGCCTAATATATGTAAAATGGGAAATTCGTTCAGGAGCAAATTTGAAAAACTTCTGCATAGAGGTTACCTGGCCAGCCGGCTCGGCTATCACCATTATTCTTCCGAATGATGAAGTACTGCTGACTGATGCAGGTTCTCTTTACAAGGAGATCGACATTAGTCACTTTAGCTGATAGTCTGATTTCAATTGATTTCATCGATTCACACCGGAGGGGGATGGGGAGTATATGTTCAGATCGTTCGGCCGCAATATCCGCCTAGTCCTGGTGTTGTTCATTACTGTCTATATTGCCGCTTCGAGCTTCATTTTGTACCGTACTATGGAACATAGAAGCTTGGACATGCTGCGGCAGTTGTCTGTTCAATACACTGGCCAGCAGCATAAGAACACACTGCTGTTCATGAATTGGCTGGAGGAGACCTCCAAGCTTATCTCCAACAATCAAGTGGTACAGAATGCGTTAAAAAAACCAGCGTATGACGGAGCCATTTCTCCGATACTTGAGGGCATACGCTCCTCCAGTAGTGACATTCTCGGTATTTATATTTGGGGTGAAGCGGGAGGCACTTACTCGTCGAGCAATGTATCCGGGCTGCTCCCCTTTACTGAGATCAAGAAGGTTCCGGGGATGGAGCCATTTCTGGTTAACCGGGAACAGACTTTGCGCTGGACGGTGCTGAACCGGGAACATTTAATGAACGCCCCTTCTGATCTGCGAGACCGTCTGTTGCTTGAGGTGAAAATTCAGGATACAGAGGGGCAAGTTCTAGGTCTTCTTTCGCTCGAAGTTGAGATTGACAAGCTTTATAGCTTCTACCTGTCAGGCAAGAATACGATCTATGGAGAGAATGAAGTTTATCTGCTGACAAGAAACGGAAAGCTGCTAAGTGCGGCAGATGTGCCAATGAAACGAGTGCAAGAAATTAAAACTGCGCTAGCCGCACCGGAGAAGGATAATCAAGCTATACCGGAAGAACAAAATAGCTCTAGCAGCGATGTTACAGATTTGTTGGAGCGTGAAACGGCTGACGGTCTAATTTTACTCTATCCGCTGCCCGAATCGGATGAACGAATTGTCACCTATATCTCTGCAGACGGCATGAATGCTGAGCTGCGTACGTTTAAGTATTTAATGATCGGCTTAAACATCGTGGTGTTCATAGTCTTCTGGTTGCTGATCTCAATGCTCAGTGGCAGTATTGTTAATCCGTTGAAACAGTTATACCTGAAAATTAACTCCACGATGAAAAACTAAGACTGACAGTCCATATACATGAAACTAGCAGTGGAATTTCAAGTTATTCGCTAAAATGAGCAAAAGGAAACTGCCTTGCAGTACTTATGACTACTCGGACAAAGAGGTGTGCCAAAAGCAATGAAATGTTGCTGAACTTGGGACGCCTTTTGGTGTTTTTGGGAGGATGAACATTCCGCATACTAACCTTTGCTTCACAACTTTACTCAGGCAACAAAAAAAGAAATCGTCCTTTTAGTGAAAGTGAAAGTCCCACATCCCACACAAAAAGGATCGATTTCTTTGTAGTGTCTGCATCCATTAATAACTTTCGCTACTTGGGCAGCTCCTTCTTCAAGCTAATCGTAACCGTGGTGCCTTGCCCGGGAGTGCTGGAGATACTTAGCCCATATTGAGGGCCGTATTCCAGTTTGATCCGCTCGTCGACATTTCGCAGGCCATAACCGCTCTGGAACAGCACATCTTCCTTGGCTTGGCTAAGTGTCGCGCCGTTGGCAAAACCGACTCCGTCATCAGTCACTGTAAAGCGAATCTCCTCCACCAGCAGCTCGCCTTTAATCCAGATCCGGCCCATACCACGTTTTTCACTGATGCCGTGTTTGATCGCATTCTCTGCGATAGGCTGTAGTATAAGTTTCAGAATACGGACTTTTCGTAGCGACTCCTCAATGTCGTATTCAATCTCAAAATTATTTGGAAAACGCATTTGCTCGACCGTCACAAAGCTCTCGACCAAGCGGATTTCTTCGTCCACAGTGACGAATTTGTCGCCTTTATGCAAGCTAATCCGGAAAAAAGTAGCTAGAGAAGAAATCAGCCGCTCGATGTCGGGCTGCTTTTTTAAACGGGCAATCCAAGCAATCGCATCTAACGTATTGTAAAGGAAATGGGGGTTGATCTGCGATTGCAGCGCGGTCAGCTCCGCTTTACGTTGCTTTTCTTTCTCCTCATCTTTTTCCAGCATTAGTTGGCTGATCCGTTCCACCATTTGGTAGTAGCTATTCTCTAGCTGGAAAATCTCATCGACCTGTCCCCGTTGCTCATAGACAGCAGCTAAGTCTTTTTTGCCAAATAGACTCAACTTTTTCTTCAAATTAAGCAGCGGACGGGTGATTTTGGCCGCCAGATAAAAGGAAAGAATCAACAGTACAATGAAGGTGACGCAGGCGAAGAGAAGGGCATTTCGGTTGC
>RCUU01000420.1_pt1 | contig 23688 bp, 15 predicted proteins | sample 2166211 | NCBI WGS metagenome assembly RCUU01 (sample SAMN09932620, study PRJNA488358) | compost metagenome | feature: garden; material: soil; isolation source: compost soil in phenylacetic acid-enriched culture | place: Germany: Experimental Botanical Garden Goettingen | collected 2016-01-27
GAGCTGATCAGTGAGCTGAATGGCGAGCGTTACGTTGATCACGACGTACTTAAGTAATAAATAAGAACATACGACAGGCCTCCTGAGACAGGAGGCCTTTTTATTTTATAAGGCAATCAGGTTTATGGCGAAGTGAGCGCAATCACCAAGCAGGTGTACCTCGTGAAGTATGGTGAAGAGGTAAGCTTGACTTCATTATTTCAGGAGGTTTTAGAAATGGATATCAATCCAATAGAATTTCAAATAACCGATAAAGTTCGAGATATCGTGCTGCGGTTTCCAAAAGCCGCGGATTATTTCCGGCAACGGAAAATCGACTTTTGCTGCGGGGGAAACCGTCCAATTACCGAGTCGGCGGAAGAAAGCGGCGTTCCGGTAGAGCTGTTGCTGGAGGACTTGAACCGTATGTTAGCTGAGCATCCGCATACAGGAGGAGAAGAAGGCTGGCTTCAAGCGTCATCTGCGGACCTGGTTGAACATATCGTAGGCAAACATCACCGTTATTTACGGGAGGAGCTCCCGGAAATTCAAAAATACGTGACGAAGGTCTCGCGCGTTCACGGTGAAATAGATCCTCACCTGCTGGAGGTGGCCCGATTGTTCGGCGAGTTGCGGCGTGAGCTGTTGGCGCACAGTGACAAAGAGGAGGCCGAGGTATTTCCGAAGATGCTCAACTGGGATGCAGGCCGCGAACCGGAAGTGCTCGAAAAACTGCAGGGCGCGATTGCCGATTTGGAATCGGAGCATGACGGTGCAGGGAATATCTTGAAACAGCTGCGCGAGCTCACCGGGGATTTTCAACCGCCGGCTCATGCCTGCACGACGTATCGTCTGACTTACGCGCGCCTGGAGGAGTTGGAGGGAATGACCTTTACGCATGTACATCTTGAAAATAACGTGTTATTCCCGCGATACACAGAATAAGTGGTCTTTCGCTTCCACGAGCCGCCGTTTGTATAAAATTTGAGAACCTGCGCCTTGTCCGGTATCCTTAAGATAAGGAATATTCTATTGCCCGGGTTGGGACAATGATAGGAGAAGGGCAGGGGGCGGCAATGCACAAGAGATGGCGATGGCTTGTTGGATGGATGGCAGGAATAGCAATAATCGTGACGGCTTGCGCCCAAGGCCAAATTACGGATCAACCGGCACCGGCGGAAGCACAGAGAACCGACAAAGAACAACCCCACGACATCACGTTGACGATCGACGGGGGTACCTTTATCCCCGATGTGACGCGCAGCCTGCATTACGATTATATGGCTGGGCTAACGGCACGTCATGCGCTGGAGAGCAGTGGGATCGTGAGGTTCACGGAGGATCAATCGGCAATCCAATCGGTTGGGGAAGTGTCGCTGGATTCTACCCTGGAGTGGGGAACGCAGTTGAATGACAAAGAGCTGGATCCCAGCGACTGGGATCATGAGTTGAAGATTGGCGACAAGCTGCTCGTCTATGTCAAGACGGTCGATAGCTTTGAAGCGATCCCGCAGCAGGCGTCCTTGCTATTGATTATCGATGGGGGCAGTCCGAAGAAGAAGTATTACGTCAATAAATACGACGATAACACGACGGTCAGGGATCTTCTGAAACGCAGCGGCATCGTTCAGTTTAGTCCCACCAACAAATCCATCGTATCGGTCGGCGGGTATACTCCCCAAGAGAACGAACATTGGATCCTGAAGGTGAACGGAAAGAAGCTACTGGATACGGGGCTGGATATGAGGTTAAAGCCACAGGACAATGTGGAAATTGTCTTAAAGCAGAAATAGATGTAGGTACTCGACAAAACTTATGGAATCCGCAGTCCTGGTCATAACCGGGGTTGCGGATTTTTTCAATAGGTTCATGAAAATAGTTATGACAAAAGTTTGTGTATTCTTTCACAATTAATGTGAATGCAATCACAAGGTATCTGCAATTTTAAATTTATACTAAGAGCATCACTTAAAAATTGAACTATCGTAAAGACACTAGAGATCTAGGTATTTATAGGAGGAGGCATTACGAATATGGGAACGGACAGAGAGAAACTGGTCGTGATCGGGAACGGAATGGCCGGCATCAGCGCCGTGGAACAAATCCTGAAGTTGACTACGAAATTTGACATTACGGTCTTCGGAAGCGAGCCGCATCCGAACTATAACCGGATCATGCTGTCGTATGTGCTGGAAGGCAGCAAAACGATGGATGACATCGTATTGAATGATTTGAATTGGTATAAAGAACATGGGATTACGCTGCATATGGGGACCACGGTCGAGCGGATCGATGCGGAGGCCAAAGAGGTTGTGGCCGATAACGGGCAACGCGTTCCGTACGATAAAGTGTTGATTGCTACCGGCTCGACTTCGTTTATTCTGCCAATTCCGGGCAGTGATAAGGAGGGAGTCGTTGGATTCCGCGATATCGCAGACTGTGAGCAAATGCTGCAAGCGGCCAACACCTATAAGACGGCGGCCGTGATCGGCGGCGGCTTGCTCGGTTTGGAAGCGGCCAAGGGGCTTGTGCAGCTTGGCATGGACGTGACGGTCGTGCATTTGATGGAAGATTTGATGGAACGCCAGTTGGACCATCAAGCGGCAGGCATGCTGCAAGCGGAATTGGAACGTCAGGGCATCAAGTTCAAGATGGGCGCACAAACGACGGAGTTGCTAGGGGATAACCGGGTACGCGGGCTGCGGTTCGCGGACGGCACGGAGCTTCCGGCGGAATTCGTTGTTATGGCGGTAGGGATCAAACCAAATGTCGCCGTTGCCAAGGCCAGCGGAATGGAAGTGAATCGCGGGATCGTGGTCAACGACTACATGCAAACCTCGCTGGAGGGAGTCTATTCGGTTGGTGAGTGCACCGAGCACCGCGGAATCTGTTACGGTCTGGTCGCACCGCTGTTCGAGCAGGGGAACGTGATGGCCAAGCATATCAGCGGCGTAGACACTCCACCTTATGAAGGTTCGGTCGTATCGACCAAGCTGAAAATTTCCGGCGTAGATGTCTTCTCGACCGGCGAATTCATCGACGGGCCGGAACATACGGTCATCGCGAACAAGGACGATTGGAAACGTACGTATAAGAAAATCTTGCTGAAGGATGGCAAGCTGGTAGGTGCGGTGCTGTTCGGCGATATCACGGATTCGGCCGAGCTGCAGAAGCTGATCAAGCAAGGCGCAGAGATGACCGACGAATTGTACGAGTCGCTGATGGGCGGAGGCTGCTGCGGCGGCGGAGCCAAGAAGAAGGCCTCGGTCGAAACGATGAGCGACGAGGAAATCGTCTGCGGCTGCAACGGGGTTACCAAGGGTACGATCGTGGATTGTGTTGTGAATCAAGGTATGACGACGGTGGACGAGATTAAGGCATGCACCGGGGCGACCCGTTCTTGCGGCGGGTGTAAACCGGTCGTGGAGCAAATCTTGCAATATGTACTTGGAGACGGCTTCACGCAAACGGCGAAGCAGGGGATTTGCGGCTGTACGACGCTGAGCCGCGATGAGATCGTTGCGGAAATTAAGGAGAAAGGGCTGCAGACCACCAAAGAGGTTATGAACGTACTCGGATGGTCGCAACCGGAAGGCTGCTCGAAATGCCGGCCCGCCATCAACTACTACCTGGGCATGATTTACCCGGATACGCACGAGGATGAGAAGGCTTCGCGTTTCGTCAACGAACGGATGAATGCCAACATCCAGAAGGACGGCACTTACACAGTGGTACCACGGATGTACGGCGGCGTAACAACCCCGGAAGATCTGAAGAAAATCGCCGACGTGTCCTTGAAATACGATGTCAAAGTGGTGAAGGTCACGGGCGGACAACGGCTCGACTTGATCGGGGTGAAGAAAGAAGATCTGCCGAAAGTTTGGGAAGAGCTGGATATGCCGTCGGGGTATGCTTATGCCAAATCGCTGCGTACGGTCAAAACATGCGTTGGTTCGCAATTCTGCCGCTTCGGGACTCAGGACTCGATGGGTATGGGCGCGCTGCTGGAGCGTAAATTCGAACGGCTTGATTTCCCGGCCAAATTCAAAATGGCGGTTAACGGCTGCCCGCGGAACTGCGCCGAATCGTGCACGAAGGACATCGGTATCGTCGGTAATGATGGCGGTTGGGAAATCTTTATCGGCGGCAATGGCGGGATCAAGGCGCGCTTGGCGGATTCGCTATGCAAGGTAAAAACCGATGAGGAACTGATCGAGCTGTGCGGTGCAATCATGCAATATTACCGTGAAACCGGCAACTACTTGGAGAGAACGTCGGAGTGGGTGGAACGGATGGGGCTCGAGCACATTCGCTCGGTTGTCGTCGACGACACCGAGAACCGCAAGGCGTTGATGGAACGGATTGAATTTGCCTTGACTCAAGTGACGGATCCTTGGCAAAAAGTGCTGAACGACGAGGATCAACGCGGTAAATTGTATCATTCGTTGGAAATGAGCAACCAGCTGTAATGTAGCGTCTAAAGCGAAAGGGGTTATCAAGCATGAAGATGGAGTTGAGTGGGGAGACGTTTTACCCTGTGGGCGCCTTGGAGGAGTTCCTGCCACAGATCGGTCGGGTGGTGGAATTGGCCGGTCAGTCGATCGCGGTGTTTCGTACGTCGGATGGTCGCATTTTTGCGGCATTAAACCAGAATCCCCATCCGAAGGGCGGACCGCTGGCCGAGGGCATCGTTTCGGGTCATTATCTGTATGATCCATTGTACGATTGGAAAATCGACCTGACCACCGGACAGGTTCAAGCGCCGGATACCGGCCAGGTGACGATGTTTCCGGTCAAGGTGGAAGAGGGACAGGTTTTCGTTGCCGCAGCGGTGCTGCAGCAAGCGTAGCGGGATGAACTGAAGCGCGGTGATCGAGAGGTCGCCGCGCTTTTTTTGAAAGCAAGGCAGGCTTCATATGGGGGAGGAACACAAATGTTTACGCAAAACGTGGAAGCGATCGTGGAAGCGGCCGTCAAGAAAAAAGAAAAGATGAACGAAAGTCTGCCACGGTATCTCGTGTCGGCCATGCTGGCAGGGGCGTATGTCGGGTTGGGCATCATTTTGATCTTTAGCATCGGTGGGCCGTTGGCTGCGGTCAAATCGCCATATCAGACGATGCTGATGGGGATGTCCTTTGGGCTGGCGCTGACGTTGGTTGTGTTTGCTGGCTCCGAACTGTTCACCGGCAATAATATGTTCTTTACGGCTAGTACGCTCGCGAAGCGGACAACGGTTGGCGATACGGCGAAGAACTGGACTCTTGTTTTTCTAGGCAACCTGGCAGGTGCGTTGGTGCTTTGTCTGTTAATCGTCGGCAGCGGTTTGTTTAAGACGGCCGCGCCGGAGCATTTGATCTTTGCCGCTTCCGCCAAGAAGATGGGGGCTCCGGTGACAGAGCTGTTCTTTCGCGGGATTCTGTGCAACTGGCTTGTTTGCTTGGCACTTTGGATGGCGAACCGGGCCAAGGAGGATATCGCCAAGCTCGTCTTGATCTGGTGGTGCCTCTATGCGTTTATCGCGAGCGGGTACGAGCATAGCGTGGCCAATATGACTTTGCTCAGCTTGTCGCTGCTGCTACCGAATCATCCGGATACGGTTACGGTCGCTGGATGGTTGCACAACATGGTGCCGGTTACACTAGGCAATATGGTTGGCGGCGCCGTGTTTGTCGGTATGGCATATTGGTTCATTTCGCCTGTGCGCAAGAAGGCGTAGGACATAACAGGAGCTGAGAATGATCCCCCAAGTTCGTCTATCATAGACGAGGCTTGGGGGATTTGCTTTGCTTTATATGAAGAAGAACAAAGCAAAAAACCGTCCAACCAAAGAAGGGACGGTTCGATACGCTAGCACTAGCGTCTATTGGTGATGAAGCTGCGGGCAATTAGATACGGCAAATTTCGTTCGGGCATAGCTCGCAGTGACAAATATCCTGCAGCATCACGAGGTCTTTGATCACGATCATGCCGTTCTCGTACTCCAGCGCGTCTTTCTTGCGCAGATCGCTCAGCATGCGGTTGACGCTCTCGCGCGTTGCTCCGATCATGTTGGACAAGTCGGTGTGAGTGATCTTCTTGTTGATCAGAATCGTGTCTCCATGTTGTTCGCCATACGTATTGCTAAGGCGAATCAGTGTCGAGCACAATGCGCCTGGTTTGCCGTACATCATCAAATCACGGAATTTCGTCTGGGTCAAACGGTGATGGATTCCCATCCATTTCATGAAATCGATGGCGAAATCGCAATGCTGGCAGATCATGATTTCCAGATCCTTTTGCTCGATGACGCCGATTTCGCAGTCTTCGATGACTTCGGCGGTGAAGCTGTGCTTCGTGCTGAAGAACGGATCGGCCTGACCGACCATGTCGCCGCGACCATACATGTAAAGGATCAATTCCTTGCCTTCATCTGTCGATTTGGTCAACTTCACGCGGCCGCGCTTGATGTAGAACAGTTTATCGGAAAAGTCACCTTCCCAGAACAAATGCGTCCCCTCGGGATATGCTTTGTCTTTCATCGTAACGAGAAGGCGATTGAAGTTTTGCTCTGTAAAACAGCTCGTATTACCGCGGGGCAGGGTGGCATTTAAAATTTCACTCATCATCGATTTCCCCTTTGTACTCCAAATTTTTCTGAAAATTTTAAATTAATTATATAACGTTTTTTCGGTTTTTTGGGGGCCGTAAAGCCTGAAAAAGTGTCGAAATTTCAACATTGTGAGAAAATTCACTTTGTCAGATGATAGAAATGCGCTATGTAATGCGCACAATAACAGGCTTGGGCTTACAAAAATCAATTCAAAATTTTCACACAATGTAAAGTATATATGAAAATAAAATCATGGCAAGTGAAAACTTTCAACTTTTTTAAAGTATGTGAAATAATTCACTATACAAAGACCATCCCCTGTGCTATGATCAAGACATAAAGAGAAGCACACAAGCTTCATAAGGGTTAGCTTGCAAGTGAATTTTTTCACGAGACATTGATCACCCGTACCTGCAGGCAAAATCCTTAAACCACTTAGGAGGATGAGAGAGATGGCCGTTAAAAACGAAGTGGCTCCAAAAGCACAGGCAACCGCGCAAGATTACATTCAAACTTTGATCGACAAGGCGAAGAAAGCATCCGAAGCCTTCATGAGCATGGATCAAGAGCAAATCGACAACATCGTGCAAGCCATGGCTTTGGCGGGGCTCGACAAACACATGCATCTCGCGAAACTGGCGATTGAAGAAACGGGCCGCGGGGTGTACGAGGACAAAATCATCAAAAACATGTTTGCGACGGAGTACATCTGGCATAGCATCAAGTACGATAAAACTGTAGGCGTAATCGAAGATAGTCCTTACGACAACTTCCAAAAAATCGCCGAACCCGTGGGAATCATCATGGGGATTACCCCGGTGACAAACCCAACGTCAACCACCATCTTTAAATCTCTGATCGCCATCAAAACACGTAACCCGATCATTTTCGGTTTCCATCCATCCGCTCAAGCCTGCAGTACGGAAGCCGCTAAAATATTGCTCGAAGCTGCCGTTAAACACGGCGCACCGGCCGATTGCATCCAGTGGATCGAAAATCCTTCCATGGATCGCACGAACGCTCTGATGAATCACCATGACATCGCCTGCATCTTGGCTACCGGCGGATCCGCAATGGTTAAAGCCGCTTACAGCTGCGGCAAACCGGCACTGGGTGTTGGCCCTGGTAACGTTCCTTGCTTCATTGAAAAGAGCGCAGACCTGGATCAAGCGGTCAACGACCTGATCCTTTCCAAAACGTTCGACAACGGCATGATTTGTGCATCCGAGCAAGCGGTCATTATTGAAGAACCGATTTTCGACCAAGTGAAGAAGAAAATGATCGCCAACGGTTGTTATTTCGTTAATAAAGATGAAGCTGCGAAGCTGACTGCAGGCGCGATCATCGCCGACAAATGTGCAGTGAATCCTTCGATCGTCGGCCAACCTGCGGTAAAAATCGCGGAAATGTGCGGCATCGACGTGCCGGCTGGAACGAAAATTCTCGTTGCTGAAATCGAAGGCGTGGGTCCGAAATTCCCGTTGTCTGCTGAGAAATTGAGCCCTGTACTCGCTTGCTACAAAGTGAAAAACGCGGAACAAGGCATCGAACGTGCTCTGGAAGTCGTTCAATTCGGCGGCATGGGTCACTCCTCGGTCATCCACTCGGATAATGAAGAAGTGATTCAAAAATTCTCGGAACGGATGCCGACTTGCCGGATCCTGGTAAATCAGCCTTCCTCGCAAGGCGGTATCGGCGACATCTACAACACGAACCTGCCGTCGCTGACGCTGGGCTGCGGATCGTATGGACGCAACTCGACTTCGTCGAACGTCACGGCTGTCAATCTGATCAACGTGAAAAGGGTGAATCGTCGTACCGTGAATATGCAATGGTTTAAAGTGCCTAACAAAATCTACTTCGAGAAGAATTCGACGCAATACCTGGCCAAAATGCCGGACATCTCCCGCGTGCTGATCGTCACTGACCCGATGATGGTGAAGCTGGGCTATGTGGAAAGAGTGGAACACTATCTGCGTCAACGCCAAACGCCGGTTGCTATCGAAGTGTTCTCGGATGTCGAACCGGATCCATCGACGACGACCGTGGAACGCGGGACCGAGCTGATGGCCAAATTCCAACCGGACTGCATTATCGCCTTGGGTGGCGGTTCGCCAATGGATGCGGCGAAAGGCATGTGGCTGTTCTACGAATATCCGGATACCGACTTCCATAACCTGAAGCAAAAATTCATGGATATTCGCAAACGGATCTACAAATACCCACGTCTGGGACAAAAAGCGAAATTTGTTGCGATTCCAACAACGTCGGGTACGGGTTCCGAAGTCACCTCGTTTGCGGTTATTACGGACAAAGTCAACGGCAACACGAAATATCCTTTGGCGGATTACGAGTTGACGCCGGACGTGGCGATCATTGACCCTGAATTTGTATACAGCTTGCCGAAGGTTGCGGTAGCCGATACCGGTATGGACGTACTGACACATGCAATCGAAGCTTACGTGTCGGTGATGGCCAACGACTTTACGGACGGCCTCGCGATCAAAGCGATCCAACTGGTGTTCGAGTGGCTGGAGAAATCCGCGCTGACCGGCGACAAACTGGCCCGCGAGAAAATGCACAACGCTTCGACCCTGGCGGGTATGGCGTTCGCGAACGCATTCCTCGGCATCAACCACAGCTTGGCGCATAAATGGGGCGGCCAATACCATACGGCGCATGGACGCACGAATGCGATCCTGATGCCGCACGTGATCCGGTACAATGCGAAGAAACCTACGAAATTCGCCGCTTGGCCGAAATACACGAACTTCGTGGCCGACGAGCGTTACGCGGAAATCGCCCGTATCCTGGGACTTCCGGCTCGCACGACGGAAGAAGGCGTGAAGAGCTTGATCAAAGCCATCCGCGACCTGAACAAAAAACTGGGCATTCCGGAAACGTTCCAAGAGCTTGGCTTCGATCCGAAGGATTTTGAATCGCGCGTCGATTACTTGGCAGATCGTGCCTTTGAAGACCAATGTACGACGGCGAATCCGAAGCTGCCGCTCGTAACTGAACTGGCTGATGTATATCGCGACGCCTTCTACGGAAGATTTGAAGAATAAGTGAACATCGCTTCGTGAAAACGTGACAAATATCACTTAATGTGATATTTGTCACAATCTTTTTATAGGACATAAGCTATGATTACATTATAAATGATCCCTCATAGAGTGATGATGGAGTGGAACCCCGGTCCGGATGGCCGGGCACAATTATTGTCTAAGTTGTGAAAAGTATCACAAATTTTAGGGATCATGAGGCGCGGGATATATCCTTCAAACCGCGACCACTATATAAAATGGAGGGAATAAAGATGTCGGTGATCGAAAAAGAAGTGCAAGAAGTGCAAAACGCATGGAGAGGCTTCAAACCGGGCAAATGGATGAATGAGGTGAATACCAAGGATTTCATCGATACGAACATCACGCCTTACGTCGGTAACGAATCTTTCTTGAAAGGCGCTACGGCTAACACGAAGGCCTTGTGGGAAATCGTATCGGGCTTGTCCAAGAAAGAAAGAGAAGCTGGCGGCGTATTGGATGTTGACGTTAACACGCCTTCGACCATTACTTCCCATGCTCCTGGATACCTTGACAAAGACAAAGAACAAATCGTTGGTGTGCAAGGCTCCGCGCCTTTCCAACGCACGATCCGTCCTAACGGCGGCATCCGGATGGTTATTACCGCTTGTAAAGCTTACGGCTTTGAACTTCCGGAAGATATCGTGGATCTGTACACGAACGTTCGTAAAACACATAACCAAGGCGTATTTGATGCCTATACTGCAGATATGAGAAACGCTCGTCATACCGGGATTATCACCGGCTTGCCAGATGCTTACGGCCGCGGCCGCATCATCGGCGACTATCGCCGCGTAGCCCTGTACGGCGTGGACTTCCTGATCAATCAAAAGAAACAAGAGCATGCCGAACTTGATGTTGACGTGATGAGCGAAGAAGTCATTCGCCAACGCGAAGAGTTGTCCGAGCAAATCCGCGCTTTGGGCGAGTTGAAACAACTGGGCCAAATGTACGGCTTTGATATCGCAAGACCAGCGAACAACGCGAAAGAAGCTTTCCAATGGCTGTATTTCGGATACCTTGCAGCTGTTAAAGAACAAGACGGCGCTGCAATGTCCCTTGGCCGCGTATCTTCGTTCCTCGACGCTTATATCGAACGTGACCTGGCTGAAGGCGTGTTGACGGAAGAAACGGCTCAAGAGCTGGTTGACCACTTCGTCATGAAACTGCGGATCGTAAAATTCCTGAGAACTCCGGAATATAACGAATTGTACAGCGGCGACCCAACTTGGGTAACCGAATCGATCGGCGGGATGTCTGTACAAGGCGTAACCCGCGTAACAAAGAACAGCTTCCGCTTCCTGCACACGCTCTACAACCTGGGGGCTGCTCCAGAACCAAACCTGACCGTGCTCTGGTCGGATAAACTGCCGGACGCGTTCAAGAAATTCTGTGCCAAAGTATCGATCGAAACCAGTTCGATTCAATACGAAAACGACGATTTGATGCGTCCGATCTACGGCGACGACTACGGTATCGCTTGCTGCGTATCTGCAATGAGAATTGGTAAACAAATGCAATTCTTCGGCGCTCGCGCGAACTTGGCAAAATGCTTACTGTACGCGATCAACGGTGGTAAAGACGAAAGATACGGATCGCAAGTAGGTCCGGAATATCCAGCGATCACTTCCGAATATCTCGAATATGACGAAGTCATGAAACGTTTCGTTCCAATGATGGAATGGTTGGCTAAATTGTATGTAAATACGCTGAACGTCATTCACTTCATGCATGACAAATACGCTTACGAACGGATCGAAATGGCGCTTCATGATCGTGATATCCTGCGTACGATGGCTTGCGGTATCGCTGGTCTGTCGGTTGTGGCCGACTCGCTTAGCGCGATCAAATACGCGAAGGTTAAACCGGTTCGCAATGAGAATGGCATCGCCGTTGACTTCGTTACCGAAGGCGAATACCCTTGCTACGGCAACAACGACGACCGTGTTGACCAAATCGCGGTGAACTTGGTAGAAACATTCATGGGCATGATTCGCAAACACCAAACTTACCGGAACGCATTGCCAACACAATCGATCTTGACAATTACCTCGAACGTTGTATATGGTAAGAAAACAGGTACAACGCCTGACGGACGTAAAGCCGGCGAACCGTTCGCACCAGGTGCGAACCCAATGCACGGCCGCGATAAGAAAGGTGCCTTGGCTTCCCTGAGCTCGGTAGCGAAACTGCCTTACGAGCACAGCTTGGACGGCATCTCGAACACCTTCTCGATCGTACCTAAGGCGCTGGGCAAAGACGAAGATACCCGCATCTCGAACCTCGCTTCGATGATGGGCGGATACTTCGGCAGCAACGCACATCACCTGAACGTTAACGTATTCGACCGTGAGACTTTGCTAGACGCAATGGATCATCCAGAGCAATATCCACAGCTGACGATCCGCGTATCGGGTTATGCGGTGAACTTCATCAAGTTGACTCGCGAGCAACAGCTTGATGTCATCAACCGGACGTTCCACGGCAAAATGTAAGAACCTTCTGCTGACAGGCAGCAATAATACAAGCTGAACGATAGAATGGGGAGTTAGGCCAATCGCCTTTCTCCTCATTCTTTTATCGGCCGGCTTATCATGGAAAGGGTGACGGAAGATGCTAAAAGGTCGCATACATTCATTGGAAACTTTCGGAACGGTAGATGGGCCGGGGATTCGCTTCGTCCTCTTTATGCAGGGCTGCTTGCTGCAGTGCCAGTATTGCCATAACCCGGACACCTGGAGCCTGACCGAAGGCAAGGAAATGACCGTAGAAGAAGTGCTTGCCGAAATCGAGCCGTACTTGAGTTATTACCGTTCTTCGGGCGGCGGACTGACGGTATCCGGCGGCGAAGCCACGCTGCAGGCGCCGTTCGTCACCGAATTGTTCCGGGAAGCGAAGAAACGCTGGAACCTTCATACGACGCTGGATACGAACGGATACAATGAAGGGGACAAGATTCGCGATCTGCTGGACGTGACCGATTTGGTGCTGCTGGATTTGAAGCATATCGACAACGAGAAACATATCAAGTTGACCGGCAAGCCGAATGATCGGATGTTGAAGATGGCGCACTGGTTGTCTGACCACGACCGGAAAATGTGGATCCGTCATGTTTATGTTCCCGGCATCCACGAAGATGAGCAGGATTTACTGGAGCTTGGGCGGTTTATCGGCAGTCTCCGAGGCGTAGAAAAATTCGAAATTCTCCCTTACCACCAAATGGGGATTTACAAATGGCAGGAGCTCGGTTGGGCTTATCCACTCGAAGGCGTGCCTTCCCCGACGGATGAGGAGATCGAACGAGCTTATCGGTTGATTCATGAAGGCGAGCAGCAAACCGCAGCTAAATCCTAAATATGTGTAAGTAAATCTTACATCAAAACTTAATATCCCAACCTCAAACGGTTAAACCTTTCGATAGATGTTAGGTTTAACCGTTTTCATTTTGCGATTTAGATGATATTATCCCCTTAATAGAAAAATGTCCTCCTTATCAAAGCTGATGGCGCTTTCTATAATGAGGGTGTATCACATAAACGAGTTTGAGGAGGGTCTATAGAACATGAGGAAGAGTTTAACGCTGTTGCTATCTCTTGTGTTTATCGCATCCGCGCTGCTGGCGGGCTGCGGCAATTCCAATTCCGGGAATAACGGAAAGAATGCTGCCCCGGCGAACGAAGGTCAGAGCACGTCGAATGCGGGGACGGAAACGGAAACGAATAACGATCCGTTTGAAATTACGATCCGTCACACGCAGGTTGGGGATTCCAAGAAATTCCGCCTGGCGATGCTGGAGGACGTAGTCAAACAAACGGAAGCCGCCGTGCCAGGCTTAACCATCAAGCTGGATGCGGTCGATTCTGAAGTAAACCGCAAAGAGAAGCTGCGGGGTGAGATGGCCGCAGGCAAACCGCCGGAAGTCTTCGACGTATTCGGCAGCCCGGATGCCCAGCTGTATGCCAAAGAAGGCTTGATGCTGGACTTGACGCCGATTATCGAGGAGTTGGGCATTAAAGATAAATTTACGACACTGGATCCGTTTACCCTGGACGGTAAAGTGTACGGCCTGCCGATCGGCGGTTCGATCGAAGGCTACTTCTACAATAAAGAATATTTCGAGGCCAAAGGCCTGACGGTGCCTAAGACGCTTGGAGAACTGGAGCAACTCGCCGAGAAAATCAAGGCGGACGGTAAAATTCCGTTTGCTCAGTCCTCCAAGGATGCTTGGATTCCGCTGATGACAACCAACAACCTGTGGTCGTACTATGCTGGACCGGAGATCACGTATGGCTTCAAAACAGGTACAACAAAATGGACCGATGAGAAGATGGTTACGGCCATCGCGAAACATCGGGAATGGGTACAAAAGGGTTACTACAAAAAAGGCGAGCTGGGTTTCGAATACGCAGATATGAGAAACCAAGTCATTACGGGCGAAGCGATCATGATGATGGACGGCTCCTGGGCCAACTCCGTGTTCCGTGATCCGGCTCAAGCCGGCGATATGGTCGGAAAAATCGGGTTCTTCAATATGCCGCCGGTGAACGCAGGCGATCCGGTAGTTGTCATGCAGGACGCCAATAACGGTTATGGCTTCTCCAGCGCAGTTGCAGAGGATCCGCGGAAGCTGGCGGCTGTTAAGGAATTCATCAAGAACATGTGGACGGACGAAATGCAGCTGCGCGGCTTGAAAGAAGACGGTGTACTGCCGGCGATGAAAATGGATCTGGAACAAATGAAAACGGCGTCCGACGACCCGTTGATGCAGGATATATTCAAAGCGGTCAGCGAAATCGGCACCTCGTTCCCGGCATTTGACGCCCTCGTGCAAGCGGAAGTCAACACGGCGCTTAGCATGGGCATCCAACAAATCATCGGCGGTGAAATCGAACCGGCGAAGATGCTGGAAAATGTACAGGCGGCGCAAGAAGCGGCCAATGCCGCAGCAGAGTAATCATCTAATATGATCATCGAGCAAGGGCGTCAACCGCCGGCAGCGGTCCGGGGGGACGCCCTTGCTTCCAACTACGGAGGTATTGGCATGAACAAAGCGCTCAGAAGTCCTCTGATCTATGGTTTGTTTGTTCTCCCGGCATTGATCTTGTTCTTTGCCTTTTTCATTTATCCGATCTTCACGGCCATCAACAACAGCTTTACCAGTTGGAACGGCATTTCCAAACACATGACTTACATTGGATTGGATAATTACACGATGGCGTTCGAGGATCAAGCGTTCTGGAAATCGGTGCGGAACAATGTGTACTTTATTTTGTTCTCCTGCTTGGTCCAGGTGCCGCTGATCTTGTTCTTCTCCTTGCTGATTGCAAATGTAAAGAAGCTGAAGGGATTGTACAAGACGGCTGTTTTTATGCCATCGATCATGTCGACGGCCGTCATCGGGATATTGTGGGGGTTCATTTATAATCCCGATTTTGGATTGATGAATCAATTGCTAGGCGTGTTTGGGATTTCCCCGGTGTATTGGTTATCCGACAAGAATTGGGCGATGATTTCTATCCTCATTACGAATGCCTGGCAGTGGACGGGGTTCTATATCGTCATGGTGCTGGCGGCGATCCTGGCGATTCCTCGCGAGCTAGACGAAGCGGCGGCGATCGACGGGGCGAACGGCATTCAACGAGCCGTCAAAATTACGATTCCGTTAATTATGCCGATTATTAGCGTCGTCATCATGCTGTCGGTAGCCGGAGCCATGAAAGCGGCCGATATCGTCTTGGTCATGACCAAAGGCGGCCCGGCCGGCTCGACGGACGTCATGGCAACCTATATGATCCGCTACGCGATCACCAGCTTCCGCCATGGATTTGGCAATGCCATCGCGGTGCTCATTTTTGCGTTTACGATCATCATTACCGCCGTGTACCAAATCCTCGTGGTCAGACGCACAGAAAGGATTGAATACTGATGAGAATGCTAAAAAAGTCGATCCCGCATCTGTTTCTCATGGCGTATCTACTCATCATTTTGTATCCGTTTCTGTTCGTGTTGTTCTCCTCGGTCAAAACCGATAACCAGGCGATTGCGTCGAATCCGTTTGGTTTGCCGTCGTCGATCATATTCGATAATTACGTGAATGCATGGGTTAACGCCAAGATCAGCACGTTTTTCTTTAACAGCTTATACATCGGCGTATTGTCGGCTTGCTTGTCCATCTTCTTTGCAGCGATGCTGGCGTTTGCGGTGACGCGCATGCGGTACAACCGAATCAGCGCGATCGTGTTCCAGCTCATCCTGCTGGGGATGCTGATCCCGAACAATTCGCTGCTGCTGCCGATCTATGGCATGATGCGGAACTTGAATGTGCTCGACACGCATATGGCGTTGATATTGCCTTATGTGGCCAACGCGATTCCTTTTTCGGTCATCATTTTGGCAGCATTCATGCGCTCCATTCCCGGTGAAATTGAAGAGGCTGCCGTCATGGACGGCCTATCCTCGTTAGGGATGTTCTTCAAAGTCATGCTCCCTCTGACGGTGCCGGCGATCGTGACCGTGTTCATCATCAATTTTCTCGGCAATTGGAACGAGTTTTTGCTGGCCAATTATTTTCTGTCCAGTGAAGAACTGCGTACGCTCCCGGTTGGTATGGTGGGTTTCCGAGACGCATACAACACGAATTATGCACAAATGTCGGCAGGGATCGTGTTCAGCGTGCTGCCGGTCATGATCATCTATGCGGTGCTCCAGGAAAAAATAATTGAAGGCGTTACGGCCGGCAGCGTTAAAGGATAGACGGAGGCATGTTAAAATAAGGGGAGTCTTACCAATTGGGAGCTGCCGCCGATGAATTTACGGATCAAACTATTTACCGCCTTTTTAGGATTAGTGATCATTCCCTTATTTGTGCTTGGCATTATCACGTTCTTCGTCACGTTCAACTCGATTGAGAAGAAATACAGCCAGCAGGCGGAATATTCGCTGAAGGCAATCGGCTACAGCATCAAGAACGTCTTCCAGGAGATGGACAATGTCACCGATAACGGCATTGCCAAAGGGGTGTTTCAGGCGGCATTGTCCGCCAAGGACCCGGATACCCAGGATTTGACGGCCACGACGCAGCTGGAGCTGAACGCCAATCAGCGAAATTTCCGGTCCTTGCTGTATAGCCATCCGGCCATCGATTACGCGTTTCTGTATAACATTCACGGGGGCCGGGAATCCAATGTCATCGCTATTTTCAATAAGGAAAATTTTGAGACGCTGCCCTACGAGAAATTCAAGGAGCATCCTTTATATACGGAAGTGATGGCCCTAAACGGCCAACCCAAATGGATCGCTCCGCACGAATATCCGGAACTCACCGGGTCGGACAACGTGTTTACGCAAATTCGCCTGATTAAGGAGCTTAGCAATCTGGAGCGGGTTGGCGTGTTGGTGGTGCAGATCAAGAACTGGGAGTTCGAGAAGATTTTTCAGAACCTGAAGCTTGGCAGCCAGATGCGGGATACCCGGTTTATGTTGGTCAATGATAAGGGCCTGATTCTGTACGATTATCAATCAGAGCTGGACGGTCAGCAAATCGGAGCTTATCTGCTGAAGGACTGGGAGCTGGGCGAGGGGTATCGAAGTTTTAAAGGGAAATTTAACGGGAAAGAGAGCGTCATCTCGATTTACAAATTGCAGGATTACCCGTGGAGCCTCGTCTCGGTGACTTCATGGAGTTATTTGTCGCAGGAGGTGACGACCTTTGCGAAATGGTTTGTCGCCATTATCTGTGTATGCGTATTGACGGCGATGTTGTTTAACTTCATCTTTATCAATCGGATTACCGGAACGATCGGCGTGATCGTACGGTTCATGCGCAAGGTCGAGAGCGGCGATCTGAACGCCCGCGTGGATGAGAAAGGCGATGACGAGCTGCTTCTGCTGCAAAAAGGTTTTAACAATCAAATGGATAAAATCAATGAGCTGTTTGATCAGGTCAAACGGGAGCAATTGCAGAAGGCGAACGCCGAGCTGCGCGTCCTCCAGGCCCAGATTAAGCCGCATTTCCTCTTTAATACGCTGGAATCAATCAACGTGCTCGCGGTTCAGAATGAAGGGCGTAAGGTAAGCGAGATGGTACTCCGTCTTGCCAGCATTTTGCGAATCAGCATTCAGGATAAGGAAGAGATCAAGCTGAGCTTGGAAGTCGAGCATTTACGCAGCTATCTGGAAATACAAAAATTCCGGTTTGATGAACTGTTTGAGTATGTTATCGATATACCGGACGAGATGAAGAACTGCCTGCTGTTAAAATTGACCCTGCAGCCCCTCGTGGAGAACAGCATTCAGCACGGGTTTGAGGGGATCGACTATAAAGGCAGGATCACGGTCACGGGGAGAATGGAACAGGACCGCATCCTGCTGAGAATCGAAGACAACGGAATTGGGATGACGAACGAGCAGCTGGCGAACATTCAATACGCGGATATGGACGATCCGGCATACCGTTCCTTGGCGCCTTATCCAAGTCATGAACGCCGGGGGCTGGGACTCCGCAGCGTGTATGACCGGCTGAGGTTTCAGTATGGGAGCAGGTATGGATTATTTATTTGTTCGCAGCCCGGATATGGAACAACGATTCAATGTGTGATACCAAGATATGGGGCGGGTGATTTCGATGAGATTAAAAGCGTTGCTGGTTGACGATGAAATTCATATTCTCACGAACTTGTCGAAGGTATTGCCTTGGGAAGATATGGGGTTCGATAACGTCTTGCTGGCCAAGAACGGAAAGGAAGCGTTGGAGCTGGCCTCCATTCATCGTCCCGACTTGATCTTAAGTGATATCCGCATGCCGGTCATGGATGGGATTCAATTGCTGCAAGAGCTCCGGGAGCGCGAGATTCCTTGCGAAATCTTGCTGTTGACCGGGTATCAGGAATTTGAGTATGCTCGAACTGCGATCCGTTATGGCGTCAAGGATTACATTTGCAAGCCAATCAATTACTTTGAGCTGGAGGAGACGGTTCGGGGGGTTGCCAAGCAGATTCGTGAGAAGCGCAAAAACATGAATAAGGAACAGCGGCTGAATCAGGTGGTTGATCTGGCCAACGAGAACTTCCTGCTGCATTCCCTGCTTGGGCAGGAGACGGATGGGGAGGGGCTGCTGTGGGACGACGAGGACATTGGAGTAGAACAACGCCGTTACGCCATGCTTCTCTTGGATCTGGAGGGATATTCGCATCGTTCGATCGTTTGGACACTCCATGAGCGCAAAGCCTGGAATTTGCATATCAAGCATGCGCTAAAGGACATCTTTGGCGTGGTGCTATCCGACTTGGTCGTGCTCCAGATCCGTGAAGGAGAATGGTGTCTGGTATTCCCGGCCATCGAATCGGATCGGTCGTATGGGGAGGACACGCTGATGCCAGGATTTGAACGTATACGGCAGCTGATCCATAGCAAGGAGGAACTGCCGGTTCGAATGTGTATGACCGCACAGCCGCATCGGTTGCAGGAACTATCGGTGTTGTACCATCAATTGCAGCATCGGTTGATTTTGGGATCGGCGCAGGAAGGGTTCGTGAGAGCCGACACAGCGCCTGCGGACGAGGATCGTTCAAGGAAAGACGCGATGGAATTGCAATGGGGCTGGATCGAACAGCTGGGGACCGGATTGCGTAATGGAAGCCAAGAGGTCTTGGACCGCATCGCCGGAGAACTAAAATCGTATTTCGGCCGTCTGGATGAACAGCGGGCGGGTGCGGCCGAGAAGCTGATGCACTACCTGCTTATCCATTTGCTGCGCGAAATGCGTGAGCTGCAGATGCTGCCGCGAGAACAGGAAGAAGCGTTATGGCAGCGGCTACGGGAACCGATGAGTTTGAAGGAGCTGCTATCGCTGATCGTCTCGCTCATTGAGCAGTCGCGCAGCTGTTTGTCGGCGAAGAAGTCCACGGAGCTGCTGATGATGTCCGCGCAGAATTATATTCAGAATCATCTTGGCCGCGACTTCGGGATCGAGGATATCGCCGATTATCTCGGCATCAGCAGCAGTTATTTCTGCTTGCTCTTCAAGAACCATTTTGGCGAAACATTTGTGGAGTACCTCACGAAACAGCGGATGGAGATGGCGAAATGCCTGCTGCGCAGCAGCGAGCGTTCGATCGCGCAGATCGGGACCTCCATCGGTTACCAGGAACGGCGTTATTTCACCAAGGTTTTTCAGAAGTATACCGGCATGACGCCGTCGGACTTTCGGCAGAAGGAATCGAACGTATCTTAACGTTTTTACGATGAGGGGGACGGCTCGTGGATGGGAAGGCATGGACGTTAGAGGAGAAGATCGGGCAGCTGTTTATTTGCGGATTTCATAGCCTGGTGCCGGACGAACACATTCAAACGCTGGTGCAGCGTTACCATGTAGGCGGCGTGGTCTATTTCCGGCGGAATATCGCCTCGGTGGAGCAGCTCGCCGAGTTGTCGCGGAGCTTGCAGGCGCTGCCCCGCAGCAAGCCGGAACTTCCGCTGTTCGTTTCGATTGATCAGGAGGGCGGCATGGTGGCCCGGTTGGATCATGAGGGGATGAGCCGCATTCCCGGTAATATGGCGCTAGGGGCAGCCGATGATCCGTCGTTGACGGAGGAAGTGGCGCGGCTGGCGGCGAAGGAGATGTTGCAGCTCGGCATCAACTTTAACTTTGCGCCGTGTGTCGACGTCAACAACAATCCGGCGAACCCGGTGATCGGCGTACGTTCGTTCGGAGAACGTCCGGATCGAGTGGCCGTGCAGGGAGCCGCGGCGGTACGCGGCTATCAGACCCAAGGCGTGATCGCGACGGCCAAGCATTTTCCGGGCCACGGGGATACGGCAGTGGACTCCCACCGCGGCTTGGCCAGCGTCCCGCACGGGAAGGAGCGGCTGCACCAGGTCGAGCTGACACCGTTCCGCGAAGCGATTGCGGCGGGCGTCGATGCGATTATGACGGCGCATGTGATCTTCCCGGCATTTGAGCCGGAAGGGATCCCAGCGACGTTATCACGCCGCGTGCTGACCGGCTTGCTTCGCGAAGAGTTGGGCTTCGGCGGGCTGATCGTCACCGATTGCCTGGAGATGAAGGCCATTGCGGAGCATTACGGCATCGCCGAAGGGGCGGTGCAGGCGATCGAAGCCGGCGCGGACCTCGTGCTCGTGAGCCATACGCTGGCGGACCAGCGCGCGGCGATTGAACGGGTGGCCGAAGCGGTGCGGAGCGGCCGGATCAGCGAAGCGCGGATCGACCGCTCGTTAGAGCGCGTTCTGGCGCTCAAGGCGAAGCGGATCGGCAGCGCGGAACAAGCGTTAACTGCCGCGACCGCGGGGGAAGGGCCGCTGACGCCGGAAGCGGAGAGCGGCGCGCTATTGCGGAAAGCGGCAGAGCGCAGTGTGACGCTTGTGAAGGGCGCGGGCAGCCTGCCGCTTGAGGGCGATCGGCCGGTGCTGGTCGTCTGGCCGGAGCTGCGGCACCGCACCGAAGTCGATGAGCCGGCGGTGCATCCCTATACGCTAGCGGATGCTCTACGGCCGCTTCATGGCCAGGTATCTGCGACGGTGATCGGCACACAGCCCAGCGACGAGGAGATAACCACGGTGATGGAACGAAGCAAAGAGTTCGACCAGATCGTTGTGGCAACCTACACGGCGGAAGGGGGCATCCCCGAAGGCCAGCAATCGTTGGTACGGCAGCTTCAGAAGCTCCCGGGCAAACGGCTAATCGTTGTGTCTACCCGCAATCCCTACGACTTGAACGCGTTTCCGGAGATCGAGACGTATCTCTGTTTATACGAGAACCGCCCTTATTCACTGGATGCAGCCGCTAAGGTCTTGGTTGGCCAAGCGCAGCCACAAGGAGTATTACCGGTCAGCTTGATCCAAAGTTAATGAAAGGTTTTGCGGCAACGCCCGGGAGAGTTTTCCGGGCGTTTTTTGTGGTGATTTGTCAAAAAATAAAGGAAAATGCGGCAACGAACGACTTCTTTTGCCAATTTATTGTCGTTCGTGTCAGCAACTTTTCGTTTTTACTTGCGTTTAATACATTGTGAGATAAAGGGTGCTTTATAAAATGGGAGAGTAAGGGAGTTTAAGCATGAATTTAAAGAGATTGTTGATCACCACGATGTTGGTAGCATCGCAAATTTCCATGGTGCTTCCGGCTAGCGCGGAGGAAATGGGGCAAGGGAACGGCGTGGATCCGTCGACTGTGACGCAGCAGCCTGCGAATAACGGGACATCGACCCAACCAACCGATGTTGTCCAACCCGGCGATACGCCTTTGGATCAAGGAACGAATGATGGAACGACGGGGGAAACGATTCCCGGAGATAGCCAGGACGGGACGGAGAACGGTGACGAATCTTTGCCTCCAACCAGCCCGGTAACCCCGCCAGCAGATCAAGGCACGCAAAACCAGAGTAACTCGGGCCAATTGATTTTGATGGTGAACAGCAACAAGATGTACCAGAACGGGAAGGAGTACCTTGCCGGCTATCCAATGGAAGTAAAGGACGGCGTATCCTACATTTCGATCCGGGCGATCGTGGAACGGGCGGGATTCCAGCTGTCTTTTGATAATGCAACCAAGGAAACCATTATTAAACGAGGCAACGACGAGCTTCGGTTTAAATTGAACACGACTTCTTACAAAGTCAATGGCGTGACGCAGACGATGCGCGGCAAATCTTATTCCGCCAAAAACAACTTCATGGTGCCGTTGACAGCAATTACAAAGGCCTTAAATATCACGTATTCCTATGATTCTGTCGGTAAACGCGTGATCGTTAATTTGAACACGTTGCCGACCGCATCGTTTACGATTGGCAATAAGGAAGTAGTCGCGGGCGAGACTCAGGTTCAGTATGTGACCAACGTTTCCTCTCCAATCGGACTTCCGATCGTAAACGAGGAGTGGATCGGGCGCCAGGATATGTTCATGACGCCGGGGGATTACACCGTTACATACCGGGTTCAGGATTCCAGCGGTCAATGGAGTAATCCGTATACGCTGACGATTCATGTCAGCAAGCCGCATACGCCGCCGGTGGCGAATTTTACGACGGACAAAGACACCTATAAAATGGGTGAAATGATCACTTACACTGACCTCAGTACGGATGAAGTGGCCATCACCGAACGCGTGTGGGAAAATAAACAACTGGCGTTCTTTACGCCAGGGCAGATGACGATCCGCCTGAAGGTCGTCAACAAATTTGGTTTGTATTCGACCGTAGAGAAGACAATTACGATTACGAACGAAACACTCTATACGCGGGACGAATTCAATAAATTGTTCATGCCTGTAGGGGAAAAATATACGTTTGACGGCACGCAGGTGCCAAGCTGGGAACGGCTCAAATACGCGTTCACTTCCGAAGCGGTAACGTTGATCCGCAGCAATAGCCCGGAAACGGTCTATTCCAAAGGGATTCTGTATAAGGAAGCCGCCATCGGAAATACGCGCTTCATGATCCACCACGCCAATGCGACCGGGAAATCCGTCAAAATGTACGTCATCGCGACGAACAATAATGGTGAAACGACGCGACTAACGCAGAGCAACCTGGGTTTTGGCGGTCCAAGTAATTTCGCCACAGCGGCGGGGAAAGCATCGGTACAGCGTTATTATGAATCGATGCAAACCGGCAACAAATACAAGGATACCTGGTTTGCTCCAGGGGAAAGCAAGATCATCCTGAACGAGCTGAGCGCTACCTCAATGAAGCAGGGAGATGTCATCTCGCTGTTTGCGGACTTGTACAGCGATCACACCTTGAATTACACGGTCATTATGGTGGATCAGGATCAAGATCCGTTTAAGACATTGCCTTATCTAAGTGCGCTTGAACCGGATATTCATAATCGTGGTACCTACATGGAAGCCAATCGTAATATCGAAGTAACTGATCTGATCGGCAATACGCCATCCCGGTTGCTGATCGGCGACAACTCCAGCGACCCTTTCCTGGTTGGAGCCGATGGCATAAAAGGCGAATATCGGCTGAACGCCGGTAACTTCGGCGTCTTGTACCGGATCAAGCTGTACCGCGTCGCCCC
>RCUU01000421.1_pt1 | contig 23683 bp, 20 predicted proteins | sample 2166211 | NCBI WGS metagenome assembly RCUU01 (sample SAMN09932620, study PRJNA488358) | compost metagenome | feature: garden; material: soil; isolation source: compost soil in phenylacetic acid-enriched culture | place: Germany: Experimental Botanical Garden Goettingen | collected 2016-01-27
GACCCGACCGGTAAATCGGAAACCCGTAAACAGTTGACAGAAGAAGATGTGCAGCGGAATGCGGAAACGTACCGCCAACAAATTTTCAAAATTTTGGACCCGGACAAAACCCAGGTCAACTTCAACTCCGAATGGCTGGCGCCGATGACGTTCGCTGATGTCGTCAAGTTGTCCGCCAAAGTCACCGTAGCGCGTATGCTCGAACGTGACGATTTCACGAAGCGGTACACCACAGGGCAACCGATCAGCATCCACGAATTCTTCTACCCGCTGATGCAGGGGATGGATTCGGTAGCGCTGGAGAGTGATATCGAGCTTGGGGGAACAGACCAGAAGTTTAACCTGCTCATGGGACGGACGCTGCAGAAAGAATACGGCAAAGACACGCAAGTCGCCATCATGACCCCGATCATCGAAGGTCTGGACGGCGTGCAGAAGATGAGTAAGAGCCTTGGCAACTATATCGGTATCGATGAGGCGCCAAACGAAATTTACGGCAAGGCGATGTCTGTGCCGGACGAGCTGATGACGAAATACTACGAACTCGTGACAGACCTGTCTCTAGAAGAGTTTGCCGCTCTCCGTGAAGGTCTCAAGTCGGGGGAGGTACACCCGCGCGATGCCAAGATGAGACTCGCCCACACGCTGGTGCGGATGTACCATGGTCAGGAAGCGGCTGATGCGGCTCAGGAGCATTTCGTAACCGTGTTCCAGCAACGGGCGCTGCCGGAGGATATCGAGGAGAAGGAAGTTCCTGCCGCCGAGCTGGAGAATGGGAAAATCCGATTGATCAAGTTGCTGACCTTGATCGAGTTTGCGGCCTCCAACGGAGAAGCCAAACGCAGCATCCAGCAAGGCGCGGTCAAGCTGAACGAAGAGAAGATCAGCGATCCGAACGCCGAAGTAGAGCTGGCAGGTGGAGAGATCATTCAAGTCGGGAAGCGCAAGTTTGCCAAGCTGCTAGTCAAGTAATAACAAGAACCCCGAACCTTCAAGGAGGATTCGGGGTTCTTGTTATCGCCACGAAAAAACCGGCCCAGGTCGATAACGACTTGGGCCGGTTTGCGCTGTTGAAATCTTAACGGTTGTAGAATTCGACGATTTGTTTCTCGTCGATGTCTTGCGACAGTTCGGAACGTTCTGGCAAACGAATGTATCTGCCTTCCAGAGCCGTGTCGTTGAATTCCAGGTAAGCTGGAAGATGCGAACGGTTTTCCAGAGCTTCCTTCACAGAGGAAAGGCCGCGGCTTCTTTCACGAAGACTGATCACGTCGCCAAGGTTTACACGGTAAGAAGCGATGTCCACTTTCTTGCCGTTCACGGTTACGTGGCCATGGGATACGAGCTGACGCGCGCCAGCGCGGGAGTTCGCGAAGCCCAGACGGTAAACGAGGTTGTCCAAACGGCTTTCAAGCAAGAACATGAACGTTTCGCCCGCGATACCAGGCATATGCTGCGCTTTTTCGAACAGCGTGCGGAATTGCTTCTCGCCCAAGCCGTACATGTGGCGCAATTTTTGTTTTTCGAGCAACTGTGCTCCGTAGTTACTTACTTTTCTGCGTTGGTTAGCGCCGTGTTGACCCGGAGGGAACGGACGCTTCAAATCTTTGCCTGTACCGCTCAAGGAAATGCCAAGACGGCGGCTGAGTTTAAATTTAGGACCAGTGTAACGTGCCATTGTATAGGTAGACTCCTTTGTTAGTTAAATTTCGTATAGGGTTCTACTTGCGCGGGTTTTGTTTGGACGAGCGAAGGATAGATAAAAAATACGCTCCCTAACAGGAAAGTTCAGCCGCTGTCCTGTCAGCAACAAAAACCGAGAGGGTGCTCGCATGCGTTACGCCCTAAGCAAGACTCTATCCAGTCTTCATCAACAATATATATTATATGAATTTAGGGGGTAAAGTCAATAAGTGTTTTTGTTGGGAAAGGAGGTATTTTGTCGATAGGGCTTTTGACCTAAAAAAATGCCATGAACCTTAGGAATTATAATGCAAAACCCTAAGGAAGATAGTAAAATAGAGATAACAGACATGAACGGATCCGGCGGAGATGGACAAGCTTGAACTTCAGGGAAGGAAGCTTGTCCGTTTGGTGTTTATCGTAAGTTGAAGGGCTAAAATCCAACGCAGCATATAAAAGGAGCTTTTTTTATGGCCGATCAATCCATGGGTCAGCCGATGCTGAACCTGAATCACGCTTCTGGCCTGCAGCGGCTCGATGATGGCGACAATTATACGGATTGGCTGCGGCAGCTTGATATCACTGTCCATGATTTCCCCTACATTGAGTCTATCTTAAAACAGGGGTACGCGGAGTGGCGAAAGCTGGTAAGTGCAATGCCGGAACTTGGTAAGGCCGACTTTTTCATTTCCGGCAGTCGCGGCGAAGTGCTGCTTGCCGATTCGCTTGATCCGGGAGGGCCAATCAGCCCGACCTGGCCCAAGCCGATGGAAGAGGCGATCCTGCAAAGCCTTCGCGAGCATAGGGCGGTCACAGCCGAAACAGCGGACGGTGTTTATGTTGCCGTGCCGGTGTTTTCCCGCATTCATGGCGATTTGTTCGCTTCATTTGGTTGCTGCTTGCATGATTGCGGCGCTACGGCGGCTGTTCTGTTCGCCAAAATGGCGGCACAACTATTTCAATCTTGCTTTTATAAGTGTTTTGAAGGCTTGTTCGTTTCCGATCTGCTGCGCGTTCAGCAGCAGGCCAAACGCGAAGAGCAGCGCCGTTCCAAGCTTTTTCAAGTCGTGCAAAAGCTCCATGATAAGATCGATGTGGATTCGGTCCTGACCGAAGTGTTTGAACGGGTTTCTGGAATGTATCCTGCAGCCAAGTTGGAGCTGTTGATGTCCCAGGATCACTTAAGCCGCGATCCGCGGGTCAAATCGCTGCAGTTGCATGGACAAGGCGATGAGCTGCTTATGAGGGCGTTCATGGAAGGGCGGATGCAGGTCAGGGAATCCACAGGTCCAGGTCCCGAAGAAGGCGGCGAGAGAAGGCTGGAAATTGCGGTGCCCCTCAGTGGGAAACAGGGGGTCTATGGTGTTTTTCATTTGCAAATTCAGCGGGAAAAGATCGATGATGTGGATCTGCAACTGATCGGTATGCTGGCGGATACGGCTGGCACGGCGTTCGAGAATGCCAAGCTGTATGAACAGTCCAATTTGTTAATTAATGAACTGAGACTGATCAATGAGCTCACCAAACGGCTGAATCAAAGCCTGCGGCTGAAGGAAGTGTTCAAGTTTGCTACCGAAGAGCTGTTGTCGATTTTCAAAGCGGAATATTGCTGCATCTCCCAACTGAATAAAGAACGGGAAACGTTTGAAATTATGTCTAGCAACGTGCCGGGGCTGTCGAAGGAGCATTTTCCGAAAAGCTACGGGTTCAGTGGACTTGTCTATTCCACGCAGGAGCCGATCATTCTCTCGGACTTTCAGGCATATGGTAAAGTATCCTCGAGATTTATGGAGGAGACGGATTCCCGTTCACTGATCACCGCACCCTTGATCGTTCGGGGAGAGGTCAACGGGGTCATTATGCTGGCACACCGTAAGACCCGCTTCTTCTCCTATGACAACTACAAGCTCCTTCAGGTCCTGTCCTCGCACATCGGCTTGGCGATTGCCAACGCATCGCTGCATGCGGAGGTTCGCCGTATGGCCAATCGCGATATGCTGACCGGACTTTATGCTCGCCACTATGTCGATGATGCGATTCAAGAGTTCCAGAAGAAAGATACGAACGGCTCCTTGATTATCGTTGACATTGACCAGTTCAAGCAGGTCAACGATACGTATGGCCACCAAACCGGGGATAAAATCCTGAAGCAGGTGTGCGCGATCGTCAAGAGCTCGATTCGCAAAACGGATATCGCCGCCCGGTGGGGAGGCGAGGAGTTGGCTGTGTATTTGCCAGGGGCAAGCGCCGATAACAGCTATCAAATCGCGGAAACGATCCGGCTGCGCGTTGCCATGGATACCGATCCACCGGTCACCGTATCGTGCGGCATCGCCGAGTGGATTCGGAGCGACGATAAGCTTAGTGTGGAATCGCTGTTCTATCAGGCGGACATGGCTTTATATAAAGCCAAGAACAGCGGGCGGAATCAAACGCAAATCGGTTCCAGTGACGATGCCCAAGCTCCGTAAACATTCATTCGGATGTTCCTGTTGGTTTTGGACGCTCCGAGCCCTACTTTGGGCCTCGGAGCGTTCTTTATTGCGCGATCCGCTTCGGCGAATAGAGCAGCCGTTCCCGTGGCAGGATACTGCTAGATGAGGTAAGGAGAACAGTCCGGTGGAGAACTGGTGCATTATTGAAGGCGGGGGCTTGCGTATGAGAGGGATGACACAGAGAGGGCTGAGATACCGGTTAGCCGTCATTGTAAACGGGTTGCTGTTGACACTGATGTTGGCGTCCTGTGGGATGAACGAAGCAAAGACGCCGGAGCAATGGTTCGATTTCACTTGGTCAGGGCTCGCGGGTAGCGACACTTTATCGTTCCGCGGTTTAGCTACCTTGCAGCGCGGAAACGAGCATGGGCTGGAGGAGAGTCTAAATTATACGGGTCGCTTACAGAATCACCGAGAATTGAGCATCCGAACTGAGCCGGCAAACAACCGCAATGGCAACCTCGGCAGCCGACTGCAGACGACGGGATTAGCGAAGCCAAGCGGATGGGAAGCCAAGCTGCGCTTAGAAAACGGAAACTGGCTGGTACAGTCTGACAACCACGATGCCTTGCTGCAAGGGGTTGTGCGGTTGAATCCCTTGGATCAGCTTGAGGAAATCCGCATGGCAGCAAAGAAAACCATCACCTCCGAAAGTGGCGCCGCACGGGGGACGAAGGTACTCCGGATCGAGATGGACCCGGCGGAAGCCAGCATCAGATTAAAGGATCGTCTGCTGTCCGAAATGGAGCTTACACGCGAAGGGGGCATGGAACGGCTCGCGAGTGTTCCGGCTCCGCTTCAGGAGTCGCTGCGCGGCGAGTTATCGAAGATTTGGACGGCGGGGAACGATCAGTTGTCGGCCATGCTCGAGCAGTTGAACGCGACCGTTGTTTATCACTTGACGATTGATCGCAAATCCGGACTTCCCGCCAGGCTAACCTCGGAAACAACGTTAACTTACCTGTCAACCAAGGGCGTACCGCAACGAGAGGTGCTGCGCACTGATAATCGATTCGAGAGCTATAAGTAGTCGTGACATCCTGGGTTAGGCTGACTTTCCGCCCCCATCGTGCTACAATAACAGAAGAATTAACCAATGGTTAAACAACGCGGGACGTTTGAACGGCACGGGTTGCCCAACAAAAGTCCCGCTACGAATTTTGGAGGAGAGTGAGCCAGATGCGAGATCCTAGAGTTCAGAAGCTGGCGGAGAACCTGGTCGGTTATTCCGTAGATGTACAGCCGGGAGAGAACGTCCTGGTCGAAATGATCGGTGATGAACGCGATTTGCTGAAAGCCGTGGTGGAAGAGGTTGGAAAGAAGGGCGGCAATGCCTTCGTCGAGATTACCGACCGCACCGTGCAGCGTGCGCAATTAAAATACGCGACCGAAGAGGGCATGAAGACCTGGGCGGAATACGATTTGAAACGGATGCAGATGATGGACTGCTACATCGGCATTCGCGCCGGTTCTAACGTCAATGACATGTCCGACGTACCTGAAGACAAGATGAAGTTGTACAACTCGCTTTATTCCCATCTCGTACATAGCGAACAGCGGGTAAAACGCACGAAATGGGTCGTGCTCCGTTATCCGAATGCCAGCATGGCCCAATTGGCCAACACGAGCACCGAAGCTTTCGAGGATTTCTACTTCGATGTATGCAACCTGGATTATGCCAAAATGGACCGGGCGCAGGACGCCTTGGCCGAGTTGATGAACAAGACGGACAGAGTTCGGATTGTCGCACCGGGCACGGACCTGAACTTCTCGATCAAGGACATTCCGGCCATCAAATGCTCCGGACAGAAGAATATTCCTGACGGCGAGGTCTATACCGCTCCGGTTCGCAATACTGTAAACGGTACGATCAGCTACAATGCGGCAACACTGTATAATGGGATCACGTTCGAGAATATCAAGTTCCGCTTCGAGAACGGCAAAATCGTCGAAGCGACAAGCAACGATACAAAACGCATGAATGAAATCCTGGATTCGGACGAAGGGGCTAGATACATCGGCGAGTTTGCCATTGGCTTCAATCCGTACATCTTGCATCCCATGAAGGACATCTTGTTCGACGAGAAGATCGCCGGCAGCCTGCACTTTACGCCGGGGCAAGCGTACGAGGAAGCCGATAACGGCAATCGTTCTTCGATCCACTGGGATCTTGTGCTGATCCAGCGCCCGGATTACGGCGGCGGAGAAATTTATTTCGACGACGTGCTGATCCGTAAAGACGGGATTTTCGTGATCCCTGAGCTTGCGGGATTGAATCCGGAAAACTTGAAATAAGAAGAAATTTCCTTGCTAGGAAAGCGGATTCAATGTATGATTAAAGTATGTAATTTCCAAAGTTAAAGACGGAGGGATCCCTATGGCCACGAACAATGAAGCGGTAGTCGAAATTGCCCAAACTGCAGGCAAATTCACTTCTTCCATTGTGCTCCAAGCGGACAACAAGTACATCGATGTAAAAAGTATCCTCGGCCTCTTCACCACACTCGTAAACACGAAGAGCTATGAGCTTCACGTTCACGGACCGGATGCGGATGAAGCAAAGAAAGCCGTAACCGAAGTGTTCGCCAAGCACGGTTTGGATGTCAAAGTCGTCGCTGAATAACGAAACGAAAGAAACGCTCCCGCTTGAAGCGGGGGCGTTTTTTAATGCCTTCGAATGGCGACACTCGGCGTTTTCTTGTGTTTAGGTTAATTTGAGGAGGTTCTTGTATTGGCCTTCGATTTCGTCTAATATTAAGATTAGAGCAGATTGGTAGGCGATTTTGGACATAGGGGGGAAGAAGCATGACTTCATCTGAGTTGCAGGAGCAACTTAATCTGAAAGCACTTAATCTTCTGAAAGAAGATGCAGATAAAATTGAGAAGCTGATCGAAGTACAGATGGAGAACTTGGCCACACGTTACTGCCCTCTCTATGAGGAAGTGTTGGATACCCAGATGTATGGATTCTCCAGACAAGTAGATTACGCGATTCGCGTCGGACTTATTCAAGAAACGATAGGCAAGCAAATCATCAGCAGATTGGAACGGAATTTGGCTACACTGTATGAAGCCATGAACAATAAACAGCAGTAAACGTAATTTGCCGCAAAATGATACAAGCGTATGCTTACGGAAAGCTTCCGGGAGCATACGCTTGTTTGTTTTTTCTTATTGAGGTTATACCAGGTAGAACGAAACGCCGAGTATGGCATAAACCGCCAGAAGCAGTAAACCCTCATACCAGTTTGTTTGACCGTCTTGGGTGATCGACTTGGCGATGAACACCGAGACGCCGATCGCGGCCAACTCGATCACGGTAAAGACGATGTCCATGGGTTTGCCGAATAGATGGCTGACGAAGATCAGCACCGGAGCGACGAACAAAGCGATCTGCAAGCTGGAGCCAACGGCGATCTCTACGGCTGCTCCGATTTTGTTCTTCAAGGCCAGCATGATGGCTGCGCTGTGTTCGGCGGCATTGCCGACGATAGCTACGACAAAGGCTCCGACGAAGAGTTCGCTCAGCCCGAATTCAGCGGTAAACGTGTCAAGCGTATGTACAAGCCATTCGCTGACGAAAGCAACCATAACGGTGGCGATCACCAGGTAGAGGATGGATTGACCTTTTGACCAGGCCGGAGCATGTTCGTGCGGCAACTCTTCTGCGTCTTTCTCACTGATGTCAGCAAGGTAATTCTTATGCGTGACCATGGAGAAGATCAGCCACAGCAAGTAAGCGACGATCAGGATCCCGGCGACGACCAGGCTGAGCGTAGAACGGTCAGCCTCATGGAGAACATGGGTTTGCAGAAATATCGCCGGGACGAACAAGGCGATGATCGCCACGATCATGAGCGAGCCGTTCATGCCAGCCAGGGCGACGTTATATTTTTGCACCTTGTGCTTCAGACCCCCGGCAAACAAGCTGAGTCCGAGGACGAGCAGCAGGTTTCCGATGATGGAGCCGGTAATGCTGGCCTTCACCATATCGAATAGTCCTTCCCGGACGAGCATGATGGCGATAATTAATTCGGCGGCATTACCGAAGGTCGCATTGAGGAAGCCGCCCAGCCGTTGCCCCGCGTAATGCGCTACGCTTTCCGTCGCCCGGCCGAGAAAGCCGGCCACCAGAACCACGGCGATCGCGGAGATGATAAATTCCAAAGTTGCTGACCAATGCGCGTAATGCCCGATGGCACTAAGTGCAAAGAAAATCAGCAGCAATGCAGGTGAAATATACTTTTTCATGGAACACCTCGTGTTAGTCATTTTTTGGCAAAAGCCGAATGTAACAATTTTACTCAAAAATAAGCTGAAGGTCTACATTTGCTTTAAATCGACTTCCGATTTACAATGAAACTAATGAGGTTGAAGGAGGAATGACCATGACCGAACAACTGCAGTTGGATAATGGGCTGATTCGGATTTCAGACGATGTCGTTGCGAAAATCGCCGGAATGGCCGCTCTGGAGACACCGGGGATTGCCGCGATGTCCGGAGGGCTGTCCGAAGGCTGGGCGAAACGGTTAAGCGGCAAAAATGTGCAAAAGGGCGTGACGGTCGAAGTCGGTCAATTGGAGGCGGCCATCGACTTGCGGATTATCGTGTTGTACGAGACGCCGATCCACGAGGTTTGCCGGATGCTTCAGCAAAATGTTCGAGAAGCGGTAGAGAGCATGACGGGGCTTAAAATTGTAGAAGTGAACGTGAAAGTCGAGGGCGTCGCGTTTAAGGACGATGAGATCTGATCGATCCTACCTTGACCTTCTGCAGCATATAGAGTTTCGCTTTCGGCCTCGAATGACCGGATTGCTGGCATAAGCAACAAACACAAAGAAGACTACGGAGCGATTGCTTCAGTAGTCTTCTTTGCGATTAGGACTATTATCCGCGCCGTGTCTGGCTTCGCATTTCAAACGGCGTTGATTCACGAATCACCACCGACTTGGTGCGTTCCTGCTTCACCGGCAGAGACGATTCGCGCGATATACTAAGCACGATCCCCATTGACACCATCGTGACGAGCAGCGAAGAGCCGCCGTAACTGATGAAGGGCAACGTGACGCCGGTCACCGGAATGGTGTTGGTGACGCCGCCGATGTTAACGAAGGCCTGAATCGCGATTAATCCCATGATTCCGACCCCGGCGAGCGTGCCAAACGTGCTTTGACAGCGAAGCGATACCAGCAGCCCGCGCCAAATGAAGTAAATATAAAATAGCAAGAAGATCAAAGTCCCGATAAAGCCAAACTCTTCGCCGATGACGGAGAAGATGAAGTCATTATACGCATTCGGCAAATAGTGCAGTTTCTGAATCCCTTGTCCGAATCCGGTGCCGGTGAGTCCGCCATGACCGATTGCGGTGAGCGATTGAATCAGGTTATAGCCGGTTCCTTGCGTATCATGCCAAGGATCCAGGAAGGCCTCGATCCGGCCCATCCGATAATCACCACCCGCAGCAACGGTCGGGTCGGGAGGGTTGATTTTGTCCCACAAAGCTCCGACACCAAGCACGATGCTTGCGCCAAGCACGAGCAGCGCGATCGAACCGAGAATATGCTTCAAATTAGCGCCGCCGGCGAAAATAATGAGCCCAGCCGTAGCGACGAGAATCAGACAGGAACCAAGGTCTGGCTGGAGCATGATCAAGCCGGCAACGAAGCCGACGATCACCATAACCGGGATATACCCGGTTCTTAAATCCCGAAATCGCTCGCCTTTCTTGGAAATGAGGGCCGATAAGTACAAGATCGTCGTGATTTTGGCCAGCTCCGTTGGTTGAATCCCCAGCGTGCCGATAGTAAACCAGCTGGTCGCGCCATTGATGCGCCCACCGATGAAAGGGACGAGCAACAGCATGATGATGGCCAGAATAAAAATGGGTATAAACAGCTTCTTATATTTCTCGTAAGGGATATTCATCGTCACGAACATACCGACAAGCCCGATCAGGCCGAATATCATTTGCCGTTTGGTAAAATACATCGGGTCATATCCGAAATTTTCGTTGACCAGCGTGATGCTGGAGCTGGAGCTGAATACCATGACGATTCCGAAACCGACCATCAGTAAGGTCAAGATGAGCAATTGAAAATCGGGGGCTCCGCGTCTTGGTTTCTCTGTGCCTTCTTTCATCGCCGTGTCCGCTTAGGCCTCAAGAAGTTCCTTCAATTCCGTCAATTTATGATTGGCGGTCTTCATTACCATTGCGGGAATCTCCGATTCATACTCTAATCCATGCGGAAAAGTGGCCCGCCCCATATAGACCGCTTCGATCGCCAGTACCGTGTCCGGACGTTCCAGTTTGCCTTCTACTGCCCGCGTGTTGATACGGAGGTAGTAGTCACTGTTATTGTATTCGATTTTAAAATCGTATGTAGCGCGATAGTATTCCCATTGCCAGCGTACGAAGCCCACCTTCTCCGCAGCTTCGTCCAAGTATGCCAAATCGCTTTGCAGTCCGTCCAATCCGGTATTTTCTACGATCATTGTAAAGAGTGCCCCCTTAAAAATATTGGTCCAAAAGTTCGCTGTTCAAATTGTGAACTTTCATCAAACTTATCACACTTATCCTCATGATATTATGTTTCCATCGGTTGTGCAAGCATAGGAAAACCTCGCAAATCGGCGATTTCTCGCAAGGTTGACCTGATCCATGAACCCGTTTTCTGCTACAATAAGCTAAATGAGATCGTGAAAGAAAAGAGGAGTGGGACGATGGAGGAGAAGCGGTTAAGCGATTTGTTTCCATCCATGGTGGAACGGCGGCGGCACTTACACCGTCATCCGGAGCTTTCCTTCATGGAGAAAGAGACTTCGGCGCAGATCGCCGGAATCTTGCGGGGGCTAGGCATCGATACGGTAGCCAACGTCGGCGGGTTTGGACTCGTGGCCAAAATTCGGGGGGAGCTTCCCGGCAAAACGATAGCGCTTCGAGCCGACATGGACGCGCTGCCGATCCAGGACGAGAAAACGTGCGAGTACGCCTCTTTGCACCCCGGCGTGATGCACGCCTGCGGGCATGATGGCCATACGGCTACGTTGCTGGCGCTGGCCGAATACTACAGCCGGACCCAAGCGAAGCTGCGCGGAGAAATCCGACTGCTCTTCCAGCCGGCGGAAGAAGTGTGCCCTGGCGGGGCAAAATCGATGATCGAGGAAGGGGCGCTGGACGGGGTAGACGTCATTTACGGAGTTCACTTGTGGACACCCATTCCCGTCGGCATCGTGGCGAGCGCCCCGGGACCGCTGATGGCCTCGACCGATGAATTTTTCATCGATGTGCAGGGGCGTGGGGGACACGGCGGCATGCCGCACAAAACGGTGGACAGTGTAGTAGCCGCTTCGGCACTGGTGCTGCAGCTTCAAAGCGTTGTGAGCCGTTCGGTTGATCCGCTGGATCCGGCCGTCGTCACGATTGGCTCCATCCAGGGCGGCACGGCGCAGAACATCATCGCTGACCGCTGCAGGCTGTCCGGTACGGTTCGTTGCTTCCGTGAGGAGACAAGAGAGCTGATTCGCGAGCGAATCCATGTTATGGCTAAAAATACGGCAGAGGCGTACGGCGCGGAAGCCCAAATCAACTATATGATGGGTTACCCGAGCTTGGTGAACGACGAAGGTGAATACCGCCGATTTATGAAAGTGGCTCCCGGTGTATTCGGGCTTCGGGCCGAGTTGTCGCCGAAGATTATGCCGGCGGAGGATTTCGCTTACTATTTACAGCAAGTGCCGGGCTGCTTTATGTTCGTCGGGGCCGGAAACCCCGACAAAGGCGCGATTTACCCGCATCACCATCCGAAATTCGACATCGACGAGGACGCCATGCTGCATGCGGCGGGTCTGCTGGCCGCGATGGCGGAATCCTATCAGGACGAACACGCATAAACCGCTTCCTTCTTTGGCACGCTATGTCCGAAGGAGGGATATATGTTGAAAAAAGTTAGCGAAATCATGACCGATGACATCGTGACTGTGACCCCACAAGATAATGTCTATGAAGTGGCGGTAAAGATGAAAGAAAACGACACGGGGTTTATTCCGGTGGTCGAAGGCGGGGATAAGCTGATCGGCGTTATCACCGACCGGGATTTGGTCATTCGCGGGATCGCTGAGAAGCGGCCCGGCTCTACCGCGGTCGATGAAGTGATGACCAAAGGGATCAAAACCGCTTCCCGCGACATGTCGGTGGATGAGGCGGCTGAACTGATGGCCCAGCAGCAAATTCGCCGGCTTCCGGTATGCGAAGGGGATCGCTTGATCGGAATCGTTTCGATCGGCGATATGGCCGTGCGTAACATCTTTGCCGACAATGCGGGAGAAGCTTTGTCCGAAATCTCGGAGCAGGTGCATTAGAAGATGGAAACAAGCGGGAGAGGTCCGCGGCCAGTGCGGCGGACTTCTCCTTTTTGCTGATTGCGGCGAACTGAACTAAAGGAGGGCAAACCGATGAATGAAACGGGAGCATGCATCGTTCAAAGAGATTTGACGGTGCTGCTGGAGAAGGAGCATCCCGGCTTCGATACGGCACGGGAGCAGTTATCCCATTACGCCGAGTTGGTGAAGAGCCCGGCTTTCTATCATACATATCGAATCACCCCACTCACTTTATGGCACGCCGCTTCCTGTGGAATCGACGCGGACCAAGTGCTGGATCAACTTGCGTCCTTGGCCCGGTACGGGCTGCCGAGTGGTGCTGCCGAAGACATCCGACGCTGGATGGGCCGGTATGGGCAATTAAAGCTGCGTCCGATTCCTGGGGAATCGGACCGGCTGGAATTGGAGTGCGACGATACCGTTGAAGCCGGCTTTCTGGAGCATATAGCCGGCCAACTGGCTTTGCCGGCGGGGACATGGTGCCTGGTGGACGAGCGACGCCTCCATTTGCCAGCCTCGTGCCGCGGCTCCTTAAAGCAGGAGCTTGCCCGGCTGGGCTATCCCGTGCTGGACGAAGCAGGGTATCATCAAGGCCGCACCCTCGAGATCGTACTTCGGCAGGAGCTGGACGAGGGGCGTCCGTTCCTGCTCAGACCGTATCAGCGGGAAGCCGTCGCTGGATTTGCCAGCGAGACGGGCGACGGCGGCAGCGGTGTCGTGGTGCTCCCCTGCGGTGCGGGCAAAACTGTGGTTGGTCTTGCGGCAATGGAAAGGTTTCAATGCGAGACGTTAATTCTGACTTCCAATGTGACTTCGGTGCGCCAATGGATTGCCGAGTTAAATTCGAAAACAACGCTGCCTGCCGAGGCGATCGGGGAGTATTCGGGCGAGAAGAAACAGGTCAAGCCGGTTACCGTATCTACGTATCAAATATTGACGCACCGCTCGCGGAAAGAGGAAGGCTTCAAGCATATGTCTTTGTTTAATGAACGTGATTGGGGGCTGATCATATACGATGAAGTGCATCTACTTCCGGCACCGATCTTTCGCGCAACGGCCGACATCCAAGCGACGAGACGCCTCGGCTTGACCGCCACGCTGGTTCGAGAGGACGGCTGCGAGCGGGATGTCTTCTCCCTGATCGGACCGAAGCGGTACGATGTTCCGTGGAGAACCCTGGAAGAAAGCGGGTTTATCGCACAGGTTGATTGTCAGGAGATCCGGGTGGCGATGCCTGAACCCCAGCAGGACAAATACGTTCAAGCCGAAGGACGGGAGAAGTTTCGCATCGCTGCGGAAAATCCATACAAAAACGAGATTGTAAGGCGGCTTTTGGATCGGCATCGGGATCGTCAGGTGCTGGTTATCGGACAGTATGTAGACCAACTGCAGTGCATGGCAAGGGAGCTTCAAGTCCCGCTCATCACCGGAAGTACACCCCAGGCGGAGCGTGGCAAACTGTTTCAGGCTTTCCGCGATGGGGAACTGCAGGTCCTGGTGGTTTCGAAAGTCGCCAATTTCGCGGTAGATTTACCAGATGCTTCGGTGGCCATTCAAATATCCGGCAGTTTTGGCTCACGCCAAGAGGAGGCCCAGCGTCTGGGCCGGATCTTGCGGCCGAAGCGGGACGGCAGCCGAGCCTATTTTTATACGCTTGTTTCGGAGAACACCCGGGAGCAAGAGTTTGCTTTACGGCGGCAGTTGTTTTTGCTGGAGCAAGGTTATGAATATGCCGTGCTGAGAGATCGGGAGGGGGTTGAAGCATGAGCAGGGGACCAAGTATGTCGGCTTATGAAGGCGAGCTTCCTTTGAAGGAGATGCGGAATGCGAACTCGTTGAATGAAGCCGAAATGCAGGCGCTTCAGCTCCTGTTTCGCCGCTTTGCCGGTCAGCCGTTTAAGCTGGAACAGGCCAACGCCGCTGCGGCCGGAGACGTAAGCGGAGCGGACATACGCGCAGCGCTTCCGGCGTTGCTGCGCTCCGGAGACCTCGCCGCGGTGCGCAAAGCTTGGGGCGAGAAGCTGTATTACCTGCCGCTGGACCGGCTGCTGGGAATAGGGGACGCGTGGGGGTACACGGAGCTGCGAGAGCAGGACTCTACGCGGGTTAGTCTGCAGCGGGAGGCGAAACCGGGCTTAGCGATGGATCTGTTCCGCGCCTTAACCTGGATCGCAGGAAATGGGCTGCGAATGACGGCAAAAGGGACAATTCATCAGAAGGAACGCGGCAAGCTGGAAGCGCGGATCGCGTTGAAAGCGGAGGACGTTGCCGATCTAAAGCTAAACTATCCGCATCCGGACGTGTATTCACCCGCGCTTGCCGTCGCGCTGGATCTAATGCTGGCGTTGGGGTTGATCGTCAAGGAACGGGCGTTATGGCGGGTTCATCCGCCGGGATTGGCGGCGTGGCTATCCTTTGACCTGCAGGCAATGAACGTCGTCCTGATGCACGAAATGCTGCAGCGCTATGTACCGGCAGATGCCGCGTTACAGCATGTTGTTTTGCGAATGACGGCGGCGGATTTGAGAACCGGCGTTTGGTATTCGCTCGAGGAATTGCTCGGCTCACTCCAAGACCAGGGGCTGCTGGAACCGGACAGCAATCCGTCCACGGAGCGCGAAGTCTGGATCCAAGGTTGGTTGGACACCCATTGCGGCTGTGGCTGGATGGAGCTCGGCAGCCATCCTGAGGACGGTGCGATGTTCCGTTGGCTGATCGAACGGAGCCCTTCTTCGCCTGTGACATCTCAAGCCGCTGAAGGAAAGCTGATTGTACAACCCGATTTCGAGCTACTCGTTCCGCCAGACGTGCCCTTTACAGTCCGTTTCGAACTGGAGGCTTATGCCGAGTTGGCTTCGTCCGGTATGATGAGCATCTATCGACTGACGCGTGCGGGGCTGGAGCAGGCTTGCCGCATGGGTCGTACCCCACAAGACATCCTGCGGCATCTGGAGGCGTGTTCTGCCGGCATACCGGAGCCGGTTCGCGAGGCGCTCCTTCAGTGGGGACGAGAAATCGGTCGGACAACGCTGGCTGAAGCGAAGGTGCTGAGCTGCGCCGATGAGGAAGCCGCAGATCGTATCGGCAGCCTGCCGCTATTGGCCGATAAGCTAGAGCGGATTGGCCCGCTCCATTTTCTCATGAATCCGGGTTGCGAGGCGGAAGTTCTGAAGATCTTGGACGGAGAACGTTTGGCTCCCGTCAACCGGGCTTCGCAAGATCCGGACGAACCGATGTATCCGAAGTTGACGGAGATGGCAAATCCGAATGGCGAGAATCGGCAACTTCAGGAAAACCAAGGGTGGATTTACAAAGGAGCGGACTTGCATTTTTACGAACCGGATCTTGATCCGCCAGACATTGAGGAGTTGTTCCCGGGATGGACGGAATTGCCAGCCATGTGGTGGAGAGAATTGAGGAAGTATCACGCATCGACCGCACGAGAACTCGTGCAACGAGCCTTGGCCTGGCAAGCCAAACTGATGGTGCAAATCGGTGGGGAGGCATTTCTCTACGTACCGCTTACCGTGGAAGGTGAAGCGGATTGGAGAGTTAAGGTGCGGACGCTCCCTTCTTCCGAAGAACCGGCAAAGGAGACCGTTCTTTCCCCCGGGGACTGGCAAGCAATTCGCCTCATTCTCCCCGCAGGTTTACGCTAAACGGGAGATTAGGAAGGATGAACCTCTTCTGCTCGCTAAAGGATTGTGGTATGATAATGTCGTCTACCTCAGGGTGGAACATTTCACATCAAAGCGAGATGAAAATTCATGAGCGTAATCGAGAAGAACACGGTCGACATGGCCGAAGTGCTGACAAACGCCTATGAATTGGGCGATATGATAAATCAATCCGCCGCCGTATCCGAATACTTATATTGGAAGCAGCGCGTGGAGGAGGATAGCGAAATTCAGGCATGGGTCAAGAAACTGGAGGCTCAGAAGGAGCTGTTCCGGGAGACCGAGCGTTTCGGACACTTCCACCCCAACTATCACGAAGCGAAGGACAAAGTGGCTGAGGTAGAGCGGGAATTGGAACGCTTCGAGGCGGTCCGCAAATTCAAAGCGGCCGAGAACGAGCTGGACGATATTCTTCACCAAATGTCGGAAATGATCGCTTATGCGGTTTCAACTACGATCAAGGTGCCAAGCAATGATCCGAACCCAAAAGGCGGCTGCGGCAGCGGCGGAAGTTGCGGCTGCGGCTAATGCAAATAGGCAGCCGAGAATTCCGGAAGAAGCGGCGGAGTCGCTGACTTTCCGGAATTTTCAATAGTTGAGGAACGGGAGGGAGAAAGTCATGTTTCCGGAGCGTACAGGCTATATCATTTGGGTCAGCGACTTAAAAGCGGCAAGGAACTTGGATAAATACGGAAGCGTGCATTATTTGTCCCGCCGGATGCATTATGTGGTGATGTATGTAAACACCGATCGGGCGGAGGAAACGATGCGGAATATCCGCAAGCTTTCTTATGTTCGCAAGATTGAGCGGTCTTACCGCGGAGAAATTAAAACGGAATACACCAAAGACGTCCCGGATAAAACCCGCTTCTATGGATTGTAACCTTCCCCATTTAAGGGGCGTCAGTGCCGTGCAGCGAACACCTTCGTTGCGCGGTATTTTTTTGCCGAAAATCGCCGTAGGACGGATGACCTGCATAGGTTGATGAGACTAAAGTTCTAAAATACTCCTTTTTCTTGGGAAAAGAGAGCTTTGACCTTGTAGAAAAATAGGGTTTGTTGTAATATAATAGGCGAAAGTGCTTAGTTAAAAAGACCTAATTCAATCGTCTTCTATTTTTACAGACCTATTTAATGCGAGGTGCGGCATGAGAGACCGGGCAACGGAACGCTGGAGAACCTATGAATCCTTCCATATTGCGCTAGGGGACAAGAGAGTTGCCGATATCGTAGTGACGAATCATGCCAAACTCAGATATCAGGACAGAATCGATCGGGACAATATCGGGTTTGAACAGATTGCCGGATGGGCATGGGAATGTCTGAAGCAGGGCCGGATTACACCGTACTATCGGAAGGAAGAGGACGTCTACCTGATTGATGACGATCTTGTGATGGTCGCTGAATTTGCGGAAATTCCGGGCGAATTTGATCTCTCCGGACGCCCGATGCACCGCATGATCATTGTAACCTTCCTGGGACGGATGTCGGAAACCATCGAACTGCGCGATTTGAAATCTTATTATTCCTGGTTGCGCCATTCCCGGCGAATGACGTTGATGAAGAATAGCCGCAAGCGCCGATAGGATGGTTACGGTGGAAAGTAGATGATGAAGAGGCTATGGAATCAAGCATGCTGGGTGACGGCATGCTTTTTTTGTTGGTCCGGGCATGCTATTGTAGGGGAAAGAACGAGAAAGGGGAGTGCCGGACGATGGCGTTGAACTACCACCAGCTCCATATTTTCTATACGGTGGCGCAACGGGGCAGCTTCTCTGCAGCCGCCCAGGCGCTGCATATGACGCAGCCTGCGGTCACGATGCAAATCCAATCGCTCGAAGATTACTTTGGCACCAAGCTGCTGGTCCGGTCCACGAAAAAGATCGAATTAACCGAAGCCGGGCATACGCTGCTTCCGTTCGCTCGCCAAAGCGTGGAATTGATCCGCGAAACGGAACAGGCGATGTCGCGGCATACCTCCATGTTGGAAGGGCGGTTACAACTCGGTTCCAGCTTGACGATCGGGGAATACGTCCTGCCCCGGTTACTAGGGCCATTCGGCCAACGGTATCCGCATATTTCGATCGTAATGAAGGTGATCAATACGACGCAAATCATCGATGAAATCATGAATCACCAGCTTAATTTCGGATTGGTCGAAGCCCCGGTTCAGCATCCGGATATGGTATCCGAGCCCGTCATGGAAGACGAACTCAAGCTGATCGTTCCTGCCGGTCACCCGTTGTCGGGGAGAAAATCCGTCACGATGGAGGAAGCGGTTCATTACCCATTCGTGCTGAGAGAGAAAGGCTCCGGCACCCGCCAGGTGATGGAGGATGAAATGCGCAGGCGAGGGGTCGATATCAGCCGAATTCACACCGTTATGGAACTCGGAAGCACCGGAGCGGTGAAATCGGCGGTGGAGGCCGGAATCGGCATCACGATCATTTCGCCTTCTTCCGTGAAGCATGAGCAGGCGTTGGGACTGCTGGAGGTGCTGGATATTGAAGGGCTGTCCTTTAAACGAATGTTTTATTCGATTCATTTGAAATCGACGCTGCTACCGGTTACCGCGGTGACATTTTTAACCTTCTTGCGGGAATATCCGCAAACGACTTCAGGGCATAGCTCACCTTAAGGAGGGGATGGACATGGAAAAGCAGACGGCAATGGAACGTTATGACCTACATACGCACACTCAAGCTTCGGACGGGATGAATCAACCGGCGGAAAATGTGAGGTTGGCCAAAGAGAAAGGGCTAACGGGCTTGGCCATCACGGACCATGATACCGTTGCCGGGATCGCGGAGGCACTGCTGGCCGGGAAAGAGCTTGGATTGGACGTCGTCCCCGGCATCGAAATCAGTTCCCGGGTCGGAGAAAAAGATATTCATGTACTGGGGTACTTTGTGGATCCGGAGGATAACCGGTTTAAGGAGCGGTTAGCCCGGCTGCGCTTGGTGCGAGAAGAGCGGAATGCGTTGATTATCGCTAAGCTCCAGCAATTAGGCCTTTCGATTACACTGGAGGAGGTGAAGGCGGGGCTATCCCGACCGCTGCGTCCGGATGAAAGCCTCGGTCGACCCCATATCGCCGATACCCTCGTCCGCAAAGGGTATGTGTCCGATATGCGGGATGCCTTTGATCGGTATTTGGCCGAAGGCAAACCAGGATACGCCTCGTTGCCGCGCATCGCCCCGGAGGAGGCAATTGTCTGGATCCGTGAGGCGGGCGGTGTGCCGGTGCTGGCTCATCCAGGTCTATACAGCGATGATGATTTGGTACGGTCGATCGTAGAGCGCGGGAAGCCGGCCGGGATCGAGGTGTACCACTCCGACCACGGGCCGGAGGAGGAGCTCCGTTATGCTGCGATGGCTGAGAAGTATGGGCTCATCGTCACCGGCGGGTCCGATTACCACGGCGTGCGGCAGGGCGTCGTATTCCATGGGGATTTGGGCGGACGCACGGCTCCGCCAGGGACGGTTGAACGGCTGAGGCAGACGGCGGCAGCTGCATGGGCAGAAGAGAACTGAAAAAACGGTGTTCCGAAGGGGTTATGAATCTTGAATCCCTTTGGAGCACCGTTTATTTATGGAGCAAATGCAAAAGTGCAGCAGTTTCGGATGAGTTCAACTGCACTTTTGCATTTGGACCTTCATATGGGCGGGCGGTCCTTCCCACGCGAGCCTCGGTCATCAGCCGTTTTTCACCGTATTCGGCAATGCCTTAATCATCTGCTCCTCCGGCGTGACGAATAACGTCCGCTGATGGTCGTAAATCACGAAGCCGGGTTTGGCACCGCTTGGTTTGCGGACGTGACGGATCAACGTGCAGTCGACTGGGACGCTGCTCGATTGCTTCGCCTGGCTGAAATAGGCGGCGAGCTGCGCGGCTTCATTCAGCGTTGCGTCACCATACGACTCGCTGCGGATCAGCACATGCGAACCTGGAATGTCTTTGGTGTGCAGCCAAGTATCGTTGGGTTTGCCGAGCCGGTTCGTGACGTATTCGTTTTGCAGGTTGTTTTTGCCGACGTAAATTTCGATGCCCTCCGACGAGGTATAGACATGCAGCGTCGGACGATCGCCTTTTTTCTTCTTCTTCCCCCGTTTGGCCCGATCCCGTAAGTACCCTTGCTGGGTCAGCTCCTCGCGGATCTCGTCGATATCGCTTAACGTCGCGTCATTCAACTGCTGCAGCAAGCCTTCGAGATAGGCGACTTCCCCCTTGGCTAGTACCATTTGCTCGTCGATGACGGCGAGGCTGTTCTTGAACTTGTTGTATTTCTTAAAATAACGCTGGGCGTTCTCCGAAGGCGTCAGCAGCGGATCCAACGGAATCGTCTCCATCTTCTGCTCTTCATCGTAATAGTTGACCAGTTCAGCAGAGGTGTCGCCTTTATGGATCGCATGCAGCGAAGGAAGGAGCAACTCACCCCAGATGCGGTAACGTTCGGCGTCCTCCGCTTCGTTCAAGTCTTGCTCCAAGTTGGTCAGCTTCTTTACATTTTTGTTCCGCTCGTTCTGCAGGAAACGTAGCAGGTCGCTCGTCTTTTGCTTGACCGTATCCCGCAGTGCTTTATCCCCGTAGTAGTCCTCCATGCATTCGCTGATCGAAGGGTAGGTGCGAATTTCCTCGCAGGCGCTTGTGAGCCGAATAGCGGAGAAGATGCTTTTCCCCTTTGCGTTCTCGCCGGTCATGGGGGCGTATTGTTGGCCACGAACCTCCTCCATTAATTCGGAAAAAGCCTGCCACAACCGCTCCGCCTCCTCCGGGTTCAGCCCGATCTCCATCGCGGCAACACCAACTTCGGCACGAGCGTAGATTTCGCCGGCCATCAGCGGACTTAGTCCGCCGAAGGCGTCGACCAGCCATCCGCTGCCAGTGCCTTTGCCTTCGGCCACCGCCGCTCGCCAAGCAGCCATAAAGGACTCGCGATCCGCTTCAAGCGGATTGCGCTTATGCTGCTCCGGCGGCGCCGTATAGGCGAACCCGGGCATGACGACCCGGTAGCCGGAAATCGCCGGCGTTACGTGATGAATTCCGTCCAACTGGGTCCCGGTGGCCGGATCGACCAGAATGATGTTGCTGTGTCGTCCCATCAATTCGACGATGATTCGTTTGATGGATAAGTCGCCGAGCTCGTCGCGCGTACGAACGTCGATATGGATGATCCGTTCCATGCCGACCTGGGTCACGGCTTCAATGCTGCCACCTTCGCAGTACTTGCGCAGCAGCATGCAAAACATCGGCGCCTCTAGCGGATTGGGAAATGACGCTTCCGTGAAATGAACCCGCGGATACGTCGGGTTTGCCGACAGCAAGAGTCGTTTGTTGCCAGCCTGCGTGCGCAGGTGAAAGACGAGATCGCTCCCTGCAGGCTGATGTATTTTATTGATGCGACCGCCGATGCAAACTTGCAGTTCGTGCACGATCGCTCGAGTTACGATACCGTCGAGTGCCATTTTATGAGATTCTCCTATTCTTTTCTTATAAATGAAAGAGGTTGTTCAGCGATGGAGCCTTCCTCTATGATGCCATACTTCGGGCAAAAACTTAAGGGCTCCTCTGTGATAATTTGGGACTGGCCGGAATACATTTACCCTAGGTGGAAAAGCCTTCACGCCGATACTGCATAATAAACGGAAGGGGAATAAGGAGGATGGAACAAAAATTCTGGCACCAGTGGAGCAGTGAAGCGCTTCTGGAACGCTTCGGCGTCACGCGTGAACAGGGCCTGACCGATGAAGAAGCGCTGAAGAGACGCGAGGAGTCCGGCTGGAACGAACTGCAGGAGGGAGAACGTATCTCCCCGATCCTGCTGTTTCTGAACCAGTTTAAGGATTTTATGATGCTGGTGCTGATGGGCGCCACGCTGATTTCTGGTTTTCTCGGCGAATATCTGGATGCCATCACGATCATCGCCATCGTTATTCTGAACGGGGTGCTTGGATTCATCCAGGAATTCCGCGCGGAACGTTCCCTGCGGGCGCTGAAAGAGCTGTCCGCGCCCCATGCTAACGTGCTACGCCATGGTGTCGTCAAGAACATACCGGCTAGAGAGCTTGTTCCGGGAGATATCGTTCTGCTGGAAAGCGGGGACCGGATTCCTGCGGATATCCGTTGGTTAGCCACAAATAGCCTGGACGTGGAAGAATCCGCATTGACCGGCGAATCCCATCCGGTGGGTAAACATGCGGGAGTGCTTAGCGAAAGCGATGTTCCGCTGGGCGACCAGAAGAATATCGGCTTCATGGGCACGATGATCACGCGCGGCACGGGTCGAGGAGTCGTCATTCGCACGGGCATGGGCACCGAGATGGGAAAAATCGCCGATTTGATCCAAAATACCGAGGTCCAAGAAACCCCGCTGCAGCGGCGTCTGGAGCAGCTCGGCAAAATTCTGATTTACATGGCGCTTGGCTTGACCGTTGTTGTGGTGCTGTTGGGGATCCTGCAAGGACAGCCGGCAAACAGCATGTTCTTTGCCGGGGTCAGTCTGGCCGTTGCGGCTATTCCGGAAGGTTTGCCAGCCATCGTGACGATCGCATTGGCGTTGGGCGTGCAGCGTATGATCAAGCGCAAGGCGATCGTCCGCAAGCTGCCGTCGGTGGAGACCCTGGGCTGCGCCTCGGTCATCTGTTCGGATAAGACCGGCACGCTGACCCAGAACAAAATGACCGTTACCCGGGTGTGGTTGGAAGGACGGTCGCTGGAAGTGACGGGCGAAGGGTACGAGCCTGTAGGGAACATTCTGGATCAAGGCATGCCCGTCGATTTGCGCAAGGACCAAAGCCTGCGCCGGCTGCTGCAAATCAGCGCCTTGTGCAGCAACGCGGTCATCTATGAGGACGACCCGGAGAAGCGCGGCCGCCGCAAGACGAAGGAAGAAGCGGCCCAAGTCGGCCCGCTCTGGAAGTTAAAGGGCGACCCCACCGAGGGAGCACTAGTCACGCTAGCCTCCAAAATGGGCTTGTCGCCGGTAACCTTAAGCGGGATGTATGTCCGCGATCAGGAGTTTCCTTTCGATTCCAAACGCAAGCGGATGTCCGTGATCGTCTCCCATCAAGGCGGCAAAATGGCGCTGGTCAAAGGCGCGCCGGACATGCTGCTGGAGCGATGTTCCTATATTTTGTGGGAAGGCAAAGTCGTCCCCTTCACCGGCACGTTCCGGCAGAAAGTGCAAGCGGCCAATGAACAAATGGCGCGCAGCGCGCTGCGCGTGCTCGGGATGGCTTACCGTGACTTAAAACCAACGGACGGGTCGGATAGCGAGGAGCATGTGGAATCGCAGCTGATCTTCGTCGGCTTGACCGGGATGATCGATCCGCCGCGCCGCGAAGCACGGGATGCCATCACGGTCTGCCGCCGGGCCGGCATCAAGACGGTGATGATCACCGGCGACCACGGATTAACGGCGGAGGCGATCGCAGCGGATCTCGGCATTTT
>RCUU01000422.1_pt1 | contig 23676 bp, 13 predicted proteins | sample 2166211 | NCBI WGS metagenome assembly RCUU01 (sample SAMN09932620, study PRJNA488358) | compost metagenome | feature: garden; material: soil; isolation source: compost soil in phenylacetic acid-enriched culture | place: Germany: Experimental Botanical Garden Goettingen | collected 2016-01-27
CCCTTGTGTGTCCATGTCAGGCGAGATGAGTGGGTGTTGAATAACTTTAGGCCGGATGTGGCAGGTTGCAGTAAACGGTTGTCAGATTGAGGCGCTACAGCAAGACGAACGACGGCAGCAACGGTCGTTTAGGTCAATCTGGCGGACAAAAATAATTGTCAAAGGGATCCAATCCTCACAAAATAGGTCTGATGACTACAATCTTATGTCTTGGATTCCTACATGGAAGGCGCTAAAACCCTACATATTCGTCCTGAAAGCCCTGTGCGGATTCGAGACTTTGCCGACTGCCACAACAGCCAACGCGGTGCGGTATTCATTGTTGCGTCCGGTGCATCGGCCAAGGATTTTCCCATCGAGCACTTTGCCCATGTGCCGATGATCACCATGAACGGCGCCATCTCGATGTTCGTCGGCAGCGGGATAAAACCGTGTTTCTATGCCTGCACCGACAAGAGCTTTTCCCTGCAGCAACCGGATTTGTATGCGCGGGCCATGGCCATGAGCCAGCGCGTGGCGCTGTGGGAAGACCAGGTCCAGGACGCTTCGGTGAAACCGGCGGGCGAGGTGTATTTACTGAAGAAAGCGCCGAAGCCCACCTGGCGAGACCTGTTGTCCAGCAGGGATAAGGATCTGATCCGAAGCCGAGCGTTCAGCAGCAACAAGTACCTTGGCTTCAGCAAGAACTTGCACAAGGGCTTTTTCGACGCGCGCACCGTCACCTACCTGACGCTGCAAATCGCCTACCACTTGGGCTTCAGCAAGGTATTTCTGGTGGGCGTGGACTTGAATCAAAATGCCGGGCGCTTTTACGAGAGCAAGGGCTCGACCCTGTCGCCTTGCGGCCTCGACCAGCATTTCGACTCACGCATCCTGCCCTCCTTCCGCTTGATGGCCGAGCAGGTGGTGGGCAGTGAATTCGCGGTGTACAACCTGTCGACGGCATCCCGCTTGCCTCAGAGCGTTATACCGTTCATCTCCTTGGCGCAAGTCGAGGCCATGGTCGGCTCGAGCCAGGTTAGGTCGAAGGTTCCAACGGCCGAATAGTCGTCTCGCGCCTGTTGTAGTAGGTGCAATGGGCGGGCACATCCTGGGTGACCAGCGACATGGCCCCGATCGTGACGTTGTCGCCGATGGTCAATGCATCGGCGATGATGCAACTGCCGGCGCCCACGCTGACGTTGTCGCCGATCCTCAGGTCATAGTGATCCAGGCCCAATGTCTTGATGCCGATCGTCGTGTTTTGGCGAATGAAGACGTTGCGCCCGATCCTGGCGTGTGCGCTGATAACTACGCCCGGCAGGTGCGCGATGCGAAAGCCGGGGCCGATGCTCGCGCCGATGTCGATGTCCACCGCATACTTGCGATTGAGCCGCTGCTGCATGCGCCGGGCATGGGCCGCCCAGCACCCACCCTTGCCGTTGAAGTACTGCGCCAGGCGGAACCAAAACAGGAAGCGCAGCTTATTGTCTTTCCTGGCCCGGCGAACAATGTTTGAAATCAGGCCAATGCGGCTGCCGGTTTTCTTCTTGTTCGATATTTCGATTCGCCAGCATTCGAATAGTTGATCAAGCGTCACGATTCGGGGCTCCGTCAATTTTGCGGGGATGGTATCAGTTGGCCACGACTGATGCTGCAGCGGCTTGAACGCATGCCGGCGATCAGGCCATTGAAACCAGCACAACTGTCACCTGGCTCGGCTAGCTTGATCAACCACCGGCTTGAGTTCTTCCCATGGCCAAGCGCTCGATACTGTCCATTGCACTCTTACTTGTATGCATGAGCCAAATCCGCGCCGAAACCTGGCCAGGCGAAGACTGGCCCCTGGCGCTCACCTCCAGCAGCGCTGCCCTGCAAGCCCTGGAGACCTATGCCTTCCCACCCCGGGATGAGGCTACCCGCCAAGGCATTCGCACCGACGCCCTGGTGGTGATCCACGATGGCCAGCTCATCTACGAACGCTACGCTGGAGCCACCACGGCCAGTACTCCTCACCTGAGCTGGTCGATCAGCAAAAGCCTGCTGGCGACGGTGATGGGGGTCGCATTTGGCCAGGGGCTCTTTCAGCTCAGTGATCCGGTTGCCCGTTATTACCCGGCATTCGGCGCTCATCCTCAGGTGCGGGTAGAAGACTTGCTGCACTGGGCTTCCGGCCTGGATTGGCAAGAAGAGTATGAATACGCACCCCTGCATTCGTCGGTGGTGGCCATGCTGTATACCCGCGGGCAGGGTGACATGGCAGCGTTTACGACGGCACATGCAACCTACAGCGCGCCGGGCCAGTCATTTCGCTACTCCAGCGGCGACAGCAATGTGCTCAGCGCCGCCTTGCGCGGGATGCTCGGCAGCAGTCGCTATGCCGATTTTCCCTGGCAAGCCTTGTTCGAGCCCCTGGGTATCCACAGCGCCGTCTGGGAAACCGACGCCAGCGGCACCTACGTTGCCTCGTCGTATGCCTATATGAGCGCCCGGGACCTGGCGCGTGTTGGCTTGCTGATGTTGCGTGACGGTCGCTGGCAGCAACGGCAACTGCTGCCGGCAAACTGGGTTGCCTTCAACCGTACGCCTTTCATTCATGCCACGCTCGAGCCCGGCGAAGCCATGCCCGGTGGCCATTGGTGGCTGAACAAGCCGCCAACTGCGGCACCCCGGCCCTGGCCCGATGCGCCCAGCGAGACTTTTGCCGCATTGGGCCATTGGGGGCAGGCGTTGTACATCTTGCCCGAGGAGAAACTGGTGGTCGTGCGCTACGCCGATGATCGCGATGGCAGTTTTAGCCACAATGAACTGCTCAAGCATGCCATGGCCGCATTTGCCGGTGGCCGACCATGAAGCGCTTGGGGCTGTTCTTACTGCTGGGCGTGCTGGCGCTGCTTTGGCACGACCGTCAGGCCTTGCTGGCGTTTCCCGGCATCCTCGGTGCCTACTCGGCCAAGGAGTATTGTTCGTGCCGCTATGTGATGAGCTTTCCCCCTGAGTATTGCCAGGGATATGTGCGGCAATATTTGCCACTGAACGAATTGGTCGATGACCCACAGCTCAAGCGCGTGACCACCAGTGGCCTGGGCCAACGCAGCAGCGCCGCCTGGATTGGCCCGCGCCAGGGCTGTCGGTTGCTGCCTTGAGTGGCATAAGTTTGCCAGTGGCCGGGGCAGCCGGTAAGGTTGCTGGCAAATGTGTTACCGGAGTTTCCATGTTCAGGTCGACCCGCCTTCTTCTTGCCCTGCTCGGGGCCATCGCCTTGCCTGCCCAGGCCAACTGGTACCTGGACAACGAATCGTCGCGCCTGTCGTTCGTCACCACCAAAAATACCGACACCGCCGAAGTCCAGCGCTTCCTGGTGCTGCATGGCAAGGTCAACAGCAAGGGCGCCGCCGAGGTGAAGGTGGAGATGGAGTCCATCAGCAGCGGCGTACCGCTGCGCGATGAACGCATGCGTAAAGAGCTGTTCCAGGTCGACGCCTTCCCCGACGCGCTGATTACCGCCCAACTCGACCTTCGCCCCATCAATGATCTGGCCCCCGGTGCCCAGCTGGAACTGCTTCTGCCGGTGAAGGTGGCGATGCATGGCAAAGAGCAAAGCTACACGGCCCAATTGCTGGCGACCCGGCTCGATGACCGGCGCTTTCAAGTCGTGACCCTCGAGCCGCTGGTGTTGCACGCCGAGGATTTCGACCTGCTGCCGGGGCTGGCCACACTGCGCAAGCTTGCCGAGGTGAAAGCCATCAGCTTGTCGGTACCGGTCGGCGCGGTACTGATTTTCACGGCGCGCTGACATTGGCCGGCGCGGTGTTTCCGTGGCGGGCCGGCAATCGCTTCGAGTTGCTGATCGACGGGCCGGCATTCTTTCCGCGCATGCTCACGGCCATTGTCCGCGCCGAGCAACAAGTGGACCTGGAACTTTACCTGGTCGAGGCCGGTGCCTGTGCCGATGCGCTGGTCCAGGCATTGGTCCAGGCCGCCGAGCGCGGGGTCCAGGTGCGTTGCCTGTTCGATGATTACGGAGCCCTGGCGTTCACCCTGAGCCTGCGTCAACAACTGCAGGAGGCCGGGGTGGAATTGCGTTTGTACAACCGAGTGCGCTGGCGCCACGGCCTGCGCAATTTCTACCGCGATCACCGCAAGTTGTTGTTGATCGACCAGCAATGGGCGGTGACGGGTGGCACCGGCGTTACCGACCAATTCTGGCGCCCCGGCGAAGAGGTCAGCGAGTGGCATGAAGTGATGGTCGCGATGGAGGGGCCGCTGGTGGCCGACTGGCAAATGCTCTTCGACCGCCAGTGGCGTGCCAACCTGCGCCGCAGTGCCTGGAAGCCAGCCACCCATTTCGGCTTGCCGCGCCTGCCACGGGTGCCGGTAACAGGGCACGGGCTGGGCCGGGTGGCCTACGCCGATGCCCGCCAGCACCGCGATATCCTGCAGTCACTGGTGCGCGCACTGAACAGCGGCCAACAGCGTATCTGGCTGGCCACGCCGTATTTTCTGCCCACCTGGAAAGTCCGCCGTTCCTTGCGCCGCGCCGCCGCCCGTGGGGTCGACGTACGCCTGCTGTTAACCGGCCCACGCACCGACCACCCTTCGGTGCGTTATGCCGGGCATCGCTATTACCCGCGCCTGCTGCGCGCCGGCGTGCAGATCTTCGAATACCAGCCGTGTTTTCTGCACCTGAAAATGGTCTTGATCGATGATTGGGTCAGCATCGGTTCATGCAACTTCGATCACTGGAATTTGCGTTTCAACCTCGAAGCCAACCTTGAAGCGCTCGATCCACCGTTGACCCGGGCAGTGGCGGCCAGTTTCGAGCGCGACTTTGCCTTGAGCCACCGGATTGATCTGGAGGGCTGGCACACCCGGCCGTTCTGGCGCCGGGTGCAGCAGCGGGTGTGGGGGTGGCTGGATCGGTTGGTGGTTAATCTACTGGATCGGAGGGATTGAGCCTTTACCTCGAAGATACTCGGGAATTTTTGTACGCTGATTTTACGACCATTAACGCGTTTGTTTTTATTGTTACCCACTGGCGGAGATTGTCGTGTGTGTCAACATTGACGAATACCCATTCATTTTCATACCGGAAATACAGAGCACGGAGATCTCCTCTTCCACTTCCTATCACTCCGGTAATATCCAAGCTGCTGTATTTACCGAAGGAGCTGTGAGCTGTGCCCACTGTTTGGTCAGATAAGAAAGTACTGATTTTTTTGTCTATATTATTTTTGTTTTTGATGTGGTGAGCTGATTTTTTGAAAGTTTCATTGCTGGCGAATGTAAACGTAGTTTTTTCGGTTTTTGACGTACTTGCTTGTAGGGCAGGACGTTCCTTCTTTTGTTGTCCACGCGGTATTTTTTTTATTTTTTCTTCGGCCGGTTTTCTAACATGGTGTTTTTCTGATTTCGTTTCGCCTGTACCTGCGTGCTCCCAAGCATGCGAAGGTCCAGCTAAGGCGGGAGGAAATGTCGATGTGGCGGTCGATGTTTTTTCTATGGCTTGGAATGAGGGTTTGCTTTCTTCAGGTTGGATTTGAGGGGGGGTCGTGTGGCTTGAGCTAGGTTGACCGCTTGGTTGGCTGTCTCGTATATGAGGGGCGAGTTGCCGGCTTTCGTCGTTTTCCTTCACTATCGGTAGCTGATTATTTTTATTTGTGGCACTCGGCGGTTTGAGTTTTTTTTCGGACAACGACTGCTCAACGCTGACGGGTTGTTGTCCACGAAACGCTGCGATTGCAGCAATGGCCCCGATGACGACAATAGCCGCTACGATCATATAAATAGTTGCATCAACACCTTCCAACCCTTGAACATCCCTTCGATTCACCGGCCCATTCCCCACCATCCGATACCGGTTCAACCCATCGGCATCCCCCGCCGGGTCCGGGTTGATCCAGCATTGTAACCACGGCGCGTAGTAGCGAAAGCCGTAGTCCGAGTCATAGCGATAGGTATTGGCCGGTTCGACCCGTTGGTTGGAAAAGTAGCGTGTGCTCTGGCTCTGGTCTTCGATGCGCAGCACGTTGCCGACCGGGTCATAGGCGTAGCTGAGATCCTGCAAGGCGGAGCGCCCCGGGCGCGCAGGCGAAGCAGGCGGCCGTCGGCCGGGTCGCCCCCGCACCTGGTTCGAGCAATTCATCACGCTCCGGCAGGGCTTCGGGCCAGTCGGGCAAATCCAGTTGCGCGAGAAAGTGACGGGTCTCGTTCAGTGGTTGGCCCATCAGGGCGTAATCGCCGATCAACTGGCTACCGGCACTGTCGTCGTAGCGCAACAAGCGCCCGCAGCGGTTGCGGGCAATAGCCTCGGGTGAGGTATCGGCATAGCTGAAGCGCTCGGCGACACGCACGCCGCTGCTGCCTGCCTGTTCGATCCCAACTGGCCACGGCAAGGCCCACCGCGTTGTAGTACTGGCCGGTAACCCGTTCTTGAATGTCATCGCTGGCGTGTTCGCGGTGGTAAGCCACCTGCCTGACCACCCGCGCACGCCCGTCTACAACGGTCAGTCTCGGCGTGTGTCGATGCAGTTGTTCATCCATTGTCCATCCCTTCCTTGGGGCAATTGGTTTGTCGAAGCCAGGTTCTTTTAAACCTCTTGGTGCCGGTTGGCGCCTAGCAGAAGTGATGGGTAACCAATTCAAGGTTTTGCGTGAAAAAAGAAAAGTGCATGGGGTCATGCACTTACACGCAGCCGCACGCCCTAGCCGTTACTTCTGCTAGCTAGATCGCCTGTTCAGACGACGGGTAGTGTGCTGCGGGCAAGTGCACTACCCATAAACCTGCAGAGATCAATTCAATGGAAAACGACGTTCAGGATGAACAAAACCCCACGCCTCTGGCGCGAGTCGCAGCGAGCGTGCCCCAGTTCGATCAACTGAAGGCCGCAGGCATTCGCAGTGTCTTCGATATTGCCGAGCGCAACGTCAACGAGCTGATGGACATGGACAACAGCTTGACCATGGACGATGCGCAAACGCTGCATCAACGTGCCAGCGCCATGGCCGTGGTTGTCGCCCGGCAGTTTCGCGAGCAGCGCCTGACGGCGCAAAACCCGCCCGCCTTGCAACAACGCAGTGGCGTTCGGGCGCTGGTGGATGGCCCAACCTTCGAAAGCCAGTTCAACCCCAGTTGGGCATCCAACTGTCTGCCGGAGGCGATCGAGGCGAGCACGTCGCCTGCGGCCTACCTGACCAGCCTGTACCGCATGGCGATCGAGAGAATCGAACCTGAAGGCATGCAGGCGCAGATCATGTCATTGGCCGAGCGCCGGCCGGACCTGGCCGACCTGCTGCTCGATAACACCAGCCTGCGGCGGGTCGAACCGACCCTCGTCATCGTCAATGAAATCCTCGAGCGGGCTGCGCGCAAACACCTCGACGATAACAACCAGCGCGGCAAGAGCGTGGATGATGCGCTGCTGGCTTGCCGTTACCCCTTCGCCCTGCCTTATGAACGCTACCAGACCCAGATCAACCATGTGCTGCAGCGCAAGGATTACACGCTGGGCGATGTGATACGTCGAGTGGACCCGGACTATCCCTATTTCAAGGAGGGCGGCTTGCACTCGATGCGGTCCGACGATGCCCTGCAACTGGATACGGCACTGGGCCCGGAGCAGCGAGCGTTGTTGCTTGAAAGTCCGTACTTCCCAGGCAGTGCGCGTGCGGTCAATCCGCGCTCCTTGCACCGAGTGTCTGCCAGCCAGAATCAAGCCACTTTTTTCAAGCGCCATTACGGTGTCGATACGATGGATGAACTCAAGGACATCTCGGTGTTCTGCCAGCGTACCGGTATCAATCAGGTTGAACTGGAGTCGCTGCTGTCCATCGAAACCTGTGCACCGCAGGCTTCGCCCAATGTGCCGGGGCTGGCTGCCGCATCCCCGGCACGCTTTGGTTCGAGCTACATCAACGCAGGGTCGGAACCAGCATTGACGGTGTTAACCAGCGATAGCCGGTTGCACGAGTTCAGCGGGTACCGCCCCGACCATTTTGACCGGATGCAGCGCATGATCCGTTTGTCGCGCTGGCTGGAACTGCCGTTCGATCAAACCGACCAGTTGCTCAGCGCGATCTTTACAGTGGACCAGGCCGTTACCGGTAAGCAGTACATCTTCACTGAAAACACCTTGCGCGCCCTCGGCCTGTTCCGACGCTTGCGGCGTGAGTCCCAGGTCACTGCCGAGGACTTTGCCGCATTTATTGGTGGCGTGGCGCTGTACGCCCGGGGTGAAAACATCCCGCAGTTCGATCGTGTATTCAACAACCCGTCGTTGTTCTCGCAAGCGTTGCAGCTCGATAACAGTGCCTTCCCCATCAGTCCCGATACTGACGAGCAATACCGCAAGGTCGACCAGTTGTGTAGCGCGCTAGGCATGACGTTTGAAACGTACCTAGCCGTGGCCCGTTACATCGCCCAGGCGTTTCATCAAGGCAATGAGGGCGTGCCAGACACGCTCACCTGGTCAACGGCAGTGGTTTCAGCCTTCTATCGCCTGGTCAAGCTGCCCGCCTATCTGGGTATCACCACCATTGAAGCAATCGCCCTGCTGCAACTGATTCACCACGGAGGCCACCAGTATGTGACGCGGTTGGCACAACCGACCCTGGCGGTTTTTCAACACGTCGACCTGGCCGATACCCTCTGTGTTATCCAGTCGCTCAGTGATGCCGTACGCTGGAGTCGCGAAAACAAGCTGGACGTGTCGTGGTTGTATCAACAGTTGATGCCGCTGGCACCGGTGGCTGTGGGCAACGAAAGTGAACTCGACCTGCTCAAGCTGCTACACACACGTATGCAAACCAACCTGATTACCGAGGCAACGTTCATCGAAGCCGGCTTGCCCATGGTTTCGGGGGTCGACATGCCGACCACGATCAAATGGCTCGAGAAGCTGAGCGCTTTCATTTCCCCGGAGGGATTGGTTCGCGAAGGCGACACGCGTGCCCAACTCCAGCGGGCACGGGAATCCTACGAGCAGGACTTGCGTGACGCCATACAATCGATTATCGATAACCTTGAATTGCAAACAACTCCCGACGTGCATACCAAGCTGACCGCCCTGGTCATGGATGCCAGGGCTGCCCAGCAAACCATGGTTTGGGAATCACTGGCCACGACACTGGGGGTTACCGCCGAGCAGTGCCGTGAGCTACTGGACTGGGCGCAAGGCAGCAGCTACCGATTGCTGGATCAGGTGCGAAGCGCTTTCGCTGACGGCACTGAGGGGATGCCTTTGCCACTGGGATGTGATGCGCTGGCTATGTTGTCGCGCCTGTCCAGGCGCGCGGAAATTACCCGCAAACTGGCCCTGAGCCCCAGAGCTCTGCGCGCTTACCTCGACCATCCGCAATGGTTTATCCAGTCGACTTCCCGCGCACCAGAGCGCGCAGCCGGCACAACCGATCCCGACATCAGCTTTGAGCAGTTGTATGCCTTGGTACAGTTTCGCAATGTGATCGAGTTTGTCGACCGTTCGGAACAGGCCGTCCTTGATTACCTGCATTTGGTTAATACCTTGCCGGAGGAATTGAGTCCTGCCGATCTTGAGCTCATCCGCGAAGACGCAGCGGGTGATATTGCAACCTTCACCGGTTTCGGCATTCGCGACATCCTGGAAACTGCGCTGGAAGTGACGGAAAAAGGCGTCATCAGCAATGTACCGCAACTCGACCGCCTGATCCGCGTCCGTGGTTTGTGCCAGGATTTGCAATTGGGCACCACGGCGGCCATCGACCTGGGCAAACTGCAGAGTAACAGTGCCGTGTCCGAGTACCGTGGCGCCGCCGAAGGGGCCTTGAGCAGCCTGACCGCCGCTCTCAACGGCCAGGTCGGACAAGAGCGCGGTGAGCTGGGGCAAAGCGAAACATCGTCGATCGTCGTCGATCGCGATAAGCTTGTTGCGCAATCCGGGCAAACCGCAAAACTGACCCTGACCGTGAAAAATTTCCTGGGTCAGGCGATACCTGACATCAACGTGCGTTGGATGACGACACTCGGTCGTTTGGGTTCGGCCTCCTCGCCCAGCACCGATGAAAACGGCCAGGTCAGTATCGAGCTCGAGGCCGCGACACAGTTGGGCACCGCCCAGGTGAGTGCCCATTACGGGCTGGACCGACAGATCATGGCGCCGTTGGTGCAGATGGATTGCGATGACAATACCCTGCGCTTCAAGGTCGACACATTACCCAAGCCACCTCAGGCGCTGGCAGGCAATCGGGAGGACATCGAGTTCAAGGTGCGCCTGCTCGATCAATATGAAAATCCCGGGCGCGACAGGGTGGTTACGTGGAGTACCGACCTGGGCAGTTTCCGCCGCCCACAAACCCGCACCGACGCAGAAGGCCACAGCATTGCGCACTTGCAAAGCCTTTCTTCGGGCCAGGCTGTGGTTAACGTTGTCTATGAGCAGAATGGCAACAACTATGCGTTTGCCGCGGTTAAGTTCCTGGAACAACCCTACTTCCAGTATGTGCAATTCAGTGGACCTATCGCGACCGATCAACCGGCCGAGGTGACCTGCAGAATCGTCAACCTCGACGGCAGCCCGGTGGTCGATGTTCCAGTGAGGTGGCAAGCGAGCATGGGGGCGTTCGATGATGGTCTGACGCAAAGCCGTACCGATGCCGAGGGCATCGCAAGGCTCAACTACCGCAGTGGTACACCTGGAACTGTCAGTATCACGGTGCAGGGCACAGTGCAGGGGCAGGTCCTCAAATCACTCAACAGTGAGGCGACGACGGTTTACCAGACGCCGAAGATCATCGCCCATGCCCCCGCAGCACAGTACTTCTTCGAGCAACAAGCGGAGCCGGCGCGCTTCGGTATAACACTGGAGCCTGCAGTGGCACGCTATCCCGTCACCTGGTTTATGGGTGATGAGCACGTGCAAACGACCACCACCGATCGCAACGGTAATGCGCAATTCAGCCGCTATTTCAAAGGCAGCGAGCTGGGGGATCAGGTCATCACTGCGCGCACGGTCGGGCAGGGCAACGAGGTGGTGTTCAAGGTCATGGTCGCCAAGGCCCATGAGTCCATTGGCTTCAGTGTTCCGGACGGCAGTACCAGCCTGGTTCCTTTTCCCAAGACATCCACCTCCCGTTTTGCCGTAGACCGTGATGAGAAGAGCAACCTGCGTTTACGCGTTGTTCGCGCCGATGGTACTGGCGATGACAATGCAGTGCTGAGTATCGCAGTGGAGGGCGGTAACCCCGCTGCGTTGGGAATTACTTTTGCCCCCCCCTTGGGAGATCCACTGCTCTGCAGCAATGGAGGCTATGCCACCTTGGGCATCGATTGCTCCGCCGCTCAATACCTTGCCAACAGCGACCCGAACGACAATGGTTTTGATTTGGTGGTGAGTTCGAACCTGGGGATTACGCAAAAGGTCTCGATCAAGTTGCGTGATCTGGTTGATCTGGATCAGTGCGAAATGAAAATTATCGAAAAAAACGATTCAAAAAAAGCGCGGGTGCTCGGTTATTTGCAGAGGGTAAACGGAAAGCCGTTCGCGCTTCGGATCAACAAACCTTTCAGGTCGTGGTTTATTTTCGGTCTGCACAGGGATACTTCTTTGGATGCAGTTGGAGATCGCCGGTACTTTGAATTTGATAGCGAATTGACGCGTCCCGCTGGAAGTGTGAAGTGTAATTTCCAGTTACGAGATAATTTGCAGAAACGAATATATTTTGTGGGGCATGGACTTGAGCGTGTGTTCAAGGCCGATGAGGTCGTTCGCGATACCGTGAAGTTGGAGTTTATCGCCGGCCGCTCACCTGTTTTAGACGTTGGCGAGGAATGTCATATCGACCGGGGCGCACGTGGACAGTTCAAAATGCGCCTGACCTGGAGTGATGGACGGGGGGTTGTGGGGGCACATGTGAAACTTACCACCATCCGAAATGATCTGGGTATCAAATTCGCTGCTGAGACGAGCGATAATGAGGGTTATGTCTCAATCGATGTGGATGCCCGTCAGGCAGGTTTTAATGCTGCCAATACTACCAATAATTTTACTTTGCGGGCTGAAGTGTATGGGTATGCTACGTCGATCCGGGTAAATTTAAGAGACTTTGTTACTGTTGTTTTTGGGGCAGGTGGTCGTGGTTCAATAGTTCGGCGGTCTGGCGAAATGTTTGATCTTGCTAATGTATATGGTGAAGTGTATTTTTTGCAAGACGATCGACTCAACGCTAGAAGGACTGAGATTGAGTCAGCCACGAGGTTGGTATTTCAGTATCGCGCGGGTGCCAGGGTGACTTTTAGGTACCTAAGCGGCGGTTTGTATCATCGGCTGTATCCCTTTTGATTGAATAAATTTAATACGAATGGAATCGTACAATGACCTCTATTATCAATGAGCTCGCCCAACCCCATCGCGATGCACTGGTCGCCTACTACCTTGGCCAAGTCGTGCCGAATCATCCCACGCCTGGTGCCAGACGCCTGGTCACGCCAGAGGATCTCTATGAGTTCCTGTTGATCGATAACCAGGTCAACGCCAAGGTCGATACCAGCCGCGTGGCCATGGGGATCGCCAGTATCCAGCAGTACATCCATGCCATTTACAACGGCATGGAGCCGGGCTACCAAGGCGTATTCGATACCCAACAGCAGCGTCTGTGGCGCCAGAGCATGAGCGAATACGCGGTATGGGCCGGCAACCAGATGCTGCAGGATTACCCGGAGAATTACCTGGAACCCACCTTGCGCTTGAAGCAGACCCAGGGCTTCGAAGCGCTGATCAATGACATAAGCCAAAGCCGGATCTCCAAGGATACGGTGCAAAAGGCGCTGCTCCATTACTTGGGCAAGTTCGAGCAGGTCAGCAACTTGAACATGGTCTCTGGCTATATTGATGGTACGGATTTTCGCCGTGCCGATTACTACTTTATTGGCCAGCAGAATGTCGAACCCCACCAATACTTCTGGCGCAAGGCGCAGGTTCGTTTCCGTGACCCCGGTGACAAGAGCCCCGGGGATGACTACCTGAGCCCCACGGCGTGGAGCGAATGGCTGCCCATTGAAATACCCAATGGCAACGAAGTACTGCACATCCGGCCATTGGTTATTGAAGGGCGGTTGTATGTGGCGTGGATTGACCATCAATACGTACAGCCACCCGCTGTAAAAAAGGACACGGATCAAATTCCGGAGTACTATGCGAACCAGTCTCGGTACAACTTGAACCTGGCCTACCGCAGCATGGAAGGAAGTTGGTCTGCGCCCATGGTCACGGCTTTGAAGGAAGATCGAACGCGAGGTGGTTTGGGACGTGACTTCTTTATTGCCTATGTCAGTGAATCGGACCCGCGTGATAAAAAAATCGTGTTTGCCTACGGCAATAACGACATTGATAAACCCGATTATGAGGGGGTTATCTTCGATGCGCGGTTCAACACGCTGTTCCATAAACAGGTAAACCATACCGAGACGTCCGGAGATTACGGCAAGATGTTGAATGCGTTGCAGCATTTCTCATCGTCCGGCAACAACCTGCAGTACCCGTTGAGCAACGATGTGTACTCTCACCCGCAGGTGAGGGATAACCCAGTTGGTAAACATGCGGTAGAGGGCCCTTTCAGCAGTTCTATAGGCTTGACGACCTGGTTCTGTATCGATGATCAGGGTAACTACTGTTTGCGCTCTTACGGTGTTGTCCATGGCACTCGCCTTGCCGCGGATGGGCAACCCGTACCGGTAACGCTGACGCTGTCCTATTACTCGCCGGGTGAAAATAATCCCGGAACAACTAAAACGTTCCCTGTCATCCTTAATGGCAGTGCTCGCACGCCAGACCTGATTCATGTGTTTGGCAAGACGCCAGATAAGATAAAAAAGGACATGGTTGTGCAGGCCCGTATCGATACTGCGCCCTATACAACGTCCAAGCACTTTGAGATCAGCCTACGGGATCTGCCGGCGGCAGTGCCGGCATTGATCGCAAAAACAGTTGAGTCTGATGTGCCCGATCGATATTTGCCTGGCCAGTTTCTCGACCTGACCAGCCTCAAGCTGACAGGGCTCAAGTACGTACGCTTGAACACCCTGTTCGCCCCGGAACTGGTGAAGCGTGCGACGATTTCCCTCGATGCCTTGCTGCATTGGGACACTCAGAACATGGCGGAGCCTCCACCACCGGATGGCAGCGCCGGGACGTCATATCCAATGGATTTTCACGGTGCCAATGGCCGTTACTTCTGGGAGTTGTTTTTCCACATTCCCCATGCCATCGCCTATCGGCTGCATGAGGAGTTCGATTACCTGGAGGCCGAACAGTGGCTGCACTACTTGTTCAACCCCCAGGAGCGGATCAAACCGACCAACCCACCCAGCCCTTCCTATTGGTCCGTGCGGCCGCTGGATGAGCAGAGCGTGGGTGACTATGAAGTCGAGGGCATTACCGATCCGGATGCCATCAGTTATGCCAAGCCGATTCACTACCGCAAGGCCATCTTTACTTTCTACATTCGCAACCTCATCGCTTATGGCGACCTGTTGTACCGACGCTTGACCCGTGACAGCCTCAATGAGGCGAAGCTTGTGTACGTACGCGCACTGTCGTTGCTGGGGCCCAGGCCGGACAACCGCATGATCGGGCGTTGGGAGCCGGTGACATTGGCAACGGCCGCCGAAGTCGACCGCAATACCCTGGCTGCCGTGGAGGCGGCGCAGCTACCCGTGTCGATGCCGTGCGGGGTTACCTGCGAAAGGCCCTGGCTGGATTTGCTCGACTCCACGCGCTTCCGTCTGCCGATCAATACTCACTTGCTTGGCCTGTGGGGGGATCTGCAGCAACGCCTGGACAATTTGCGCGATAACCTGACCCTCGATGGCAAGCCTTTGTTGTTGCCGTTGTATGCCCCGCAAGCGGACCCCAGAGACCTGCTCCGTGCGCAGAGTGCCGGCAGTGGGCTGCTGCAACGGGGTGTCGGTAGCTTGGCGGCGGTTCCGCCTTTCCGCTTCCGCGCCATGCTGCCACGGCTGCAGAATGCGGTGGAAACCCTCAGCCGCTTTGGTGAGCAGGTGCGCCAGTACCGCGAGTTGAAAGACCGAGCCATGCAGGAGGAGTTGCAACACTCCCATGTTCTGGAGTTGTCGCAGTTCGGCATTCGTTTGCAAGAGGAGGCCATTGTGCAGGCCAATGCCGGGCTGCTGGCGCTGGAGTCGAGTAAGGCCGTGATCGGGAGGCGGCGGGATCATTATGCCGCTTTGGAGGCCGAGAATATTTCAGGGGTGGAAAAGACCGTGATGAACCTGAAATTGGCAGCCTCCATCACCGGTGCTGCGGAAGGGATATTGCAAGCCACGGCAGGTGCAGTCCATATGGCCTCGGTAATCGTGACAGCGGTGGGCGGTGGTCACACACGAGCGGGCGCTGCCGTATCCGCTGCAGCAGGGGGGCTGGGCACTTACAAGGCTGGCCTGCAAATTGTGGCGGACAGGTTGGATATATCCGAACAATATCGCCGCCGCGCAGCAGAGTGGGCCTTCCAGCGCGACCAGGCGTCGGCAGAAGTCGAGGCGATCGATCAACAACTGATCGTCCAGCGTAAAACGGTCGACATGGCGCGCCTCCAGTTGCAACAAGCAAACAAAGCCGAGCAACAAGCCCAGGACCAGTATCGCTTCCTGAAAACCCGCAGCACCCATGCCGGCTTGTACCAGTGGTTATTGGGCCAGTTGTCGACGTTCTATTTCCAGGCCTACGACGCCGTGGTCGCATTGTGCCTGAGTGGCGAAGCCTGCTGGCAGTATGAGATGGGCGATTATCAGAGCCGGTTCATCCAGCCCAATGTCTGGTTCGACAACTACTTCGGCCTGACAGCTGGGGAAGCCCTGAAGCTGCAATTGCTGCGTATGGAGTCTGCTTACCTCAAGCGTTTCGAGCGACGCCTGGAACTGGTCAAGACGATCTCCCTCAAGGCGTTGTTCGAGCAGGAGGGTACCGGCGAATGGGAGCGCAAGCTCCAGGCCATTCGCACGGGCGGCAAACTCGACTTCGACTTGCCATCATCGCTGTTCGACAGTGACTACCCCGGCCATTACCTGCGCCAATTGGTCAGCGTTTCGGTGTCGTTGCCCGTGGTCGTCGGGCCGTATCAGGATATCCGCGCGCTACTGACCCAGGTCTCGAGCAAAACGGTATTGAAGCCCGATAAGCGGGCGATGAACGAGCTGTACGAGCAGGACGATCGGGACTCGCGCAACATCCTGTTCAACCCGCGTGCCAGCCAGAGCATCGGCCTTTCCAGCGGAATGAACGATCACGGCCTGTTCCAGCTCGACTTCAACGATGAGCGCTATCTGCCGTTCGAGGGCACGGGCGCCGTATCGTCCTGGCAGCTGAAGTTCCCGCGTCACGACAAGACGCCACAGCAGGGCATGCTGGAAACACTCAACGATGTGATCGTGCACGTACGTTACACGGCGCTGGAGGGCGGTGCCCAGTTCGCGAGCGATGTGGAAAGCTTGCTGGCCCTGGCTGACCAACGCCGTTGGCCGATAGTGGAGGATGCCACCCGCTGATATATTCTGGCCGGCGCTTGCAGCAGCTATCGATGCTGCGTCAGGCGTCGGCCTTTTCGCCTCCGGGCTTTTCCCCCTCGCTGTAACGCTCCTTGGCACTTGTCTCTCACGGCACCTTTTTCTCAAGCAAAGTACTTCAAGCCATCCACTAGGCAAGGCCTGCAAGGGCGCGCCCTTGCAGGCGCGCGTGAAGCGGGGGACTCAAGGCTCCAGGGTAACGCTGGCGTTTTCGTTCGCCATGACTTCCTCGTACGTATCGTTCTCGTCTTCGCTGATGCTGTACCAGGTCAGGTAGGTTTCGCGCCGCAGATAGCCTTTGGCCGTAAACGTCCGGGTGCCACGTCCCAGCGGGTCGTAAAACTGCTGGTCGCTGTAACCGAACAGGCGGAACGAGGCATCATTGATGTAGCGCCATTGGTCGGCGAAGTAAGGCCGATAGACGCGTATCGGTAGCCCCTTGTTGTTGTATTCGACCCGTTCACTGACACGCCAGCGAGTGGCGGCATCGACCATGACAGGTTGGTCGTTCTCGATGCGCAGTTCACCCTGTTCATTCACCGCATAGGCCTGGCCGGGCTCGACCTTCTGCTTGCTCTGCAAGTCGCGGCCGAAGCCGTCCGCGCAGTTCAGGCCGATACGAATCTGCACCTCGGGATCGCCAGGGTAACGATCGGCCTGCAGCATTACGCTGTGCACCGGTTGCCGGGTTTCAGGCGCCTGCATCCAGCTGAAGGCATCGTAGAAGTAGGCCGTCGCGGCATTGTGCAAGGCCTGTGCTGGGTCGGCGATGGCCTCGGTGGGGCTTTCGAACGGCCGTTGATAGGTTTCAAGGGGGTCGAAGCCAACGGCTTCGCCGCGCTCGGTGCCGTAAAAGCTGCTGGCCAGGAGCCGGCCGAAGCCATCGTAAAGCGCTTGCTGGGTATTCTGGTTGGGGTCGACGATGCGCAGCGGCTGCAAGGTGCGGTAATCATGGCTGGCTTGTGTCATGCAGCCATCGGGTAGGGTGACCCGTGAGACCAGGCAGTGGTAGGGGTCATGTTCGACCAGGGTCAGGCCGTGGCTGCGGGTTTCCCTGAAGGCCACAACCTTGAAGAACTGCTCGGCGGGCGCATAGGTGGCAAAGCCTCGTTTGACCGACCAGAGAGTCAGGTCATCCTGGTCGGGCAGAAATGCCGGCATGCGGGCGTAGCCCAGTTCCAGCAACTTGGCTTGCAGTTCTTCCCCGCTCATGACCCTTTCATAGGCTTGCAGGGCGGTATCGTCGAGTTCGGCGATCTCCTGATAGTCAGCCAAGGCTTCGAACGTCGCGTGACCCTCCGCGGCCTGCTGATAGCGTTGAATCGACTGGCCGGCCAGCACCCGTTCGGCGTTGGCGTTGAGGGGGCCTTCGGCGGCGATGAAGTGTTCGTAGCTGATTTCATTGGGGGCAAGTCGTGTGGCGGGCAACACCAGCGCATTACTGCGTTGGCGGTAAGGCAGGCCCAGGCGCCAAGCCTGCCGGTTGTCCAGGTGGATGGCCTGGGAGCGGCTTTCGCTCAAATAAAAGTTGTGTTGCGCCTCATCATGGGAAGCGCGCCACCAGGTCTGCTGGTGTTCCTCTTCGAACGGTGGCGTGTCCGTTACCCGCCGTCGCCTTGCATAGCTGACCGTTGCCGCATGGGTGGTGCTGCCGAACCTGTCCCAGGCCAGGTTGATACTGTGTTGGCAGCGCGGGTCATCGGGCTGGCGTTCGTATTGATAACTGATCGACTCCAGCGCGAGCGGTAACATGACGGCGTAGCGTTGTTGCGTTGAGTGAGGTTGTAGCTGGCGAACCAGAAACCGATGGCTTTCAACGGCGTAGGGCAGCTTGCTGCGAGGACCGCTGTCGAGCCCGAACAGCTCGGTACGAATGACTGAACCTGCCAGGGTCCGAGCCATTTCGCGCAGGGTGGTTTCGTCGGCATCGGTGATGATCTGATCGGTTTGCCCGGCCGGATCGAAACGGCTCAGCAGGTCGGCCCGCAAAGGATGAGCTTCGCGATCGCTGGCATCGAAGCCGACGGTGGGAAGCGGTGGATAAGCACCCGTGTGGAACCAGGTCTTGCTCAGGGCCGGTGCGGTGTAGCCCGTTTCCTGGGACTCGCTGGTTTCGGCATCGTATTGCAGCAACAAGCCAAAGCCACGGAACTCTCGTTCATGGCTGTCGTAATAGCCCTGGCGGTACTGGAAGCGCTGGGTTAGGCGATTACCGGTGATTTCGTCGAGTTGGGTTTGCTCGGTCACCACATGCACCGGGAAGGGTAGATACGAGAGGGTGGGTTGGCCGGCAGCCAGGAGTGCCTGTTTTTCATCCAGCCACTCTTGTGCGGAACTGCGAAAGCTGACGCTGCCGATGGCGCCCATGTTGTTATTGGTCTGGTTGAGCAGGTAGGGCTTGGCCGCAGTGAAGTCCAGGCGCCAGTGCCGGGGTGAAACATGCGGCACGGTCAGGACCAGGCTGGAGCAACCCAGCCCCTGAAGGTCCGCGGTGCTGACTTGGCAGAGGTTGTCGTAACGCACACCGGCAGGCCATTCGAACACTTGCGGGGACGTGGCCAGGCCATTGCCGCAGTGGTTCATGAACACCTCGATGTGGCCGGCTTTCAGATAGATCAGATCGGCGGCGCCAGAGCCGTCCAGGTCGGCCAGCAGCACGCGCGAGGCGTCGAACTCGGCATGATCGAAGGGCAATTGGCACAAGCGAAAACCTTTGCCGAAACGACCGCGCCCCCGATTCGGCCAGCACCTGATTTCATTGTGGCGGATGCGTATCAGATGTTGCTGCCCGCTGCCGAGTACGTCGCTGAATGCCACGAGTTCGGCGCGGCTGTTGCTGATCAATGGCAGGGCATCGTCGTTATGGGCTACCTCGGTCGCCGAGGCAAAGCCGTGGTCGCGACGATTGGCATACAGCCGCACACTGCGTGTGCCGATCAAGGCCAGGTCGCTGAGCCCGGCACCGATCAGGTCGGCCAGTTGCCCTTGCGCTTGAAAAAACTCCACGGGGAAGGCTGCGAAAGGGGCGAAGCTCGACCAGCTGCGATCCGGGTTCAGGGTGAAAAAGCCACTGTGTCCCGGTTGCGCGACGATCCAGTCCAATCGGCCATCGCCGTTCAGGTCGCCCAGCGATTGTCGGGTGGGACTGCTGCTGTCGGCGTTCGGGATGCGCGGTAGTGTCTGCCAGGCGCGATAGTCGACTTCGTTGCCTTGCGGCGCCAATTCGGCCCGTTGTGGTTCGCGGTAGTACCAGCATTTATCGCTGCGATAGAGCACACCGGGCAGGCCGTCGCCGTACAGGTCGACCAATTGATAGTGCTGCCCGTCATTGAGGCCGGCCATGTTGTCGAACGTATGGTAGCGACGCTCGCCGGTATCGAAGGGGGCATAGCGAAAGTGCATCGGCGGCAGCTGGTCCTGCTTGTCATTGGCAGCGTAGGCCTGGCTATGGGCGGCGATGAGTTGGCTGTAGGAAAGGTCGGTGCTTTCGTAGTTCAACACCAAACGCTGGGTCATTACGGGAGCGTCGCCCAGCTCATTGGGAAAGTGATGGAACATCAGGACTTGTTGGCACAACCGCAGCGTGCCCAGTTCGAAGCCGTAGGCAAAACTCGAATGAGGGTCGCTGCGCACGGGCCATCCTCGGTCGGCATGGTACGGCGGCTTGTCGTCCAGTTGCGTCGAACGCTGTCCATAGTCCAACAACAAATCGAAATGCCATTGTTGCTGCTCGAGGGACGTCTCGTCCCACAGGTGAAGCGAGGGCCACGGCTGCGCGTTGCCATAACGGACACGGCTCAGGTAGTGCTGGGCGCGAAAGTCACGGGGGTGATCCGCGGCGAGCCCGGCAAGGTCTTCTGCCTGGTATTGGTAGAGAATGTGCTCGCCGTGGGCGTTCATGCTCTCTTCGAGCAGCCATTGCGCGACATGCATGGCGTTGTCCGGGTCGGCGGTGCGCGTTGTCTTGCCGTACATGTGCAGGCTGCCGTCTGCGCCGTGAATCAACCAGAAACCGGGGTCTTGGGCGTTCAGGCGCCAATGCTCGATGAGGTCGAAGGCGCCTTCGACCCGGGCAAAGTGACGGATCACTTGATAATCGACACCCAGGTCCAGGCCATTGTAGTGCCGCACGATCGTATGCTTGATCGTACCCGAGGCATCGCGCTCCGGCAGCCAGACATCGCCGCCAGGGCCGATGATTTCATCCTCATCCGTATAGGTTGGAACACCGTTGCTGGTACGTTTGGCGATATGACCGAGCGACAGGTTCCAGCCGAGCCCAAAGCTGCTGTTACCGACTGCGCTTTGGTAATTCAATGACAACGCCGGGGCATAGCCGCGGCCTGGCGAGATGGGCAGCGGTATCGTGAAGGTTGCCGCGCCAGTGGTGCCTACCTGGCCCCAGGATTTGCCAATACTCTGGATTGCCCCGCCACCCTTGGGCAGTGAGGGCGGGGTAATGCCAATAGATTGATGCTCGCTCATGTGAAATCCTTTTCCATTACTTTCGAAAGGTTGCGGGCACACCCGGATCGCCTGATCCTGGCGCTTGTGCGTGCCCATCAGGTAAATAGCATGGGTTGCAAACCACCGATAACTAGCAGAAGTAACGGCTAGGTAAGGGCGTTGGGAGCGGGAGGGTGGCTCGGCCGTGAGGTTGTTTCTCAGGAGTGCGGGCTTGCTTTCAGCAATGGCGAGAAAGGTCTACCGTGCAAGGTGTACCTACCCTTGTCTTGCCGAGGAGAATGCAAAAAATGGCCGCAAAAAAAATACTCATGCTGGTTGGTGACTACGTCGAAGACTACGAAGTCATGGTGCCTTTCCAGGCATTGGCGATGGTCGGCCACACTGTGCATGTAGTCTGCCCAGGTAAAACGGCGGGGCAGACGGTACGTACGGCGATTCATGACTTCGAAGGCGACCAGACCTACAGCGAAAAGCCCGGGCACAATTTTGCCCTGAACTTCGATTTCGCCAAGGTGCGTGCCGAGGATTACGACGCCCTGGTGATTCCTGGAGGGCGAGCACCGGAATATTTGCGCCTCGATGAACAAGTGCTGCAATGGGTCAAAGCCATCGATGCCGCCGGCAAGCCGATTGCCGCCGTGTGCCATGGAGCCCAACTGCTGGCCGCCGCGGGTGTGCTGCAAGGCCGTGAGTGCAGTGCCTACCCCGCCTGTGCGCCAGAGGTTCGTTTGGCTGGAGGGCATTACATCGAGATCGAGGTGAACCAGGCGCATGTGCAGGGCAACCTGGCCACGGCACCGGCATGGCCGGCTCATCCGGCGTGGTTGGCGGGGTTTCTTGGGTTACTGGGTACCCGGATAACCTTGTGACGCATTCGAATACACAGGCGCATGTTTCATGAGCTTCGGCACCCGTTCCAGGGTTTTTTCCAGGCGAAAAAAAAGGCCATCAGGCCGTTGTTCTTTATCGCGTCTGTAGAGGAGGGGAAGCTGGAGCGGGTGAAGGGAATCGAACCCTCGTTATCAGCTTGGGAAGCTGGAGTAATGCCATTATACGACACCCGCGTGCAACGGCTGACTTTGTACCAGATGTCAGGCCCGATTTGAAGCGTTTGTTGTAGCGATCACGCAATGATGCCGGTTGCCGGTAGCGCCAGGTGCTGCATCTTCCTTGAGTCGATGGTGACATCGATGCAGTGGGCTGTGCTACGGGCAACCATTTCTTCAGATGGCCAGTGCATGGTGCCCCTGGATGTGCTGGTAACGAACACGGGATTCCTTGGCCGAAGGCTTGAGGAAGTCCAACAGTACGTCACGGCTGTCCTGGCACGCGGACTTGTGTTCCATGTCCAGGAAGTGCCCAGCGCTGCGGATGGTCGCGAAGTGGGCGTTGCGTACGTAATTGCCGAACAGCCGGGCATCCTCCACGGTGGTGTATTCGTCCCAGTCGCCGTTCATGAACAGCACTGGAATGTCGACGGACTTGGCGCCGTGCAAGGCATTACCCAGGTCGTGGGCCAGCACCGAGTCGATGTGGAAATGCATCTGCGCATATTCGTGGTCGGCCAGGCTGCTGACATGGCGGAAGTTGAAGCGCTTGAACAGCGACGGCAGGTGCTTGCCGATGGTGTCGTTGACCAGGTTGCCGATCTGGTAGCGATCGCACGCGCTCAAGTAGCGTACGCCGTGCTCGAGGTAGTCGCGCATCGGTTCGTTGATTACCGGCGAGAACGAACTGATCACGGCCTTTTCCAGGCGCCGTGGCTTGTGCGCCAGGGCCAGCAGGGTGCAGGCACCGCCCCAGGAAAACGACATGACCTGTTCGGCGGCGAAGTGGTCGATCAGTTCCACCAGGATCTGGCCTTCCTCTTCCTTGGTCAGCAGGCGTTCGTTGGTATTGTGTGGCCGCGACTTGCCCGCATAGGGCTGGTCGTAGGCAACGACATTGAATTGCGGATGAAGATTGCGCACGGTTTGTGCGAAAGAAGCCGTAGTGGCCATTGAGCCGTTAACCAGAATGATGGTTTTTTCTGCGGCTTCTGCGCGATAGAACTCCGTGTAAACCCGGTACTGGCCTTGTATGTCGAGCACAGCGATTTCTGGCTTCATGTCATCACTCCTGGCAAAAGCGGGGGTGTTCGCGCAAACAAGTTTGCACGTTGTTTATGACAGGTAGGCATGCGCCTTGAAGAGGAGGGCCCTTGTCGATCCGCTGCAGCCTGGTCGACGAGTGTTGTTATAGGCGGGCGATCTGCCGGACTCGGTGCTTCGAGGCGCCGATGGCTGGCAAAAGGTTTCTTAGAATACTCGGGTGACTCGTGAGTCACATCCGGACTCACGATTGGATTCAAGCAGGGTCGGGCGCAAGGTGCAAGTGCCTTTCTGGTATTCGTGCAAATGTTTCTGCTGAGCGGTCAGGTACTCAAATCTGCCCGATCTCGTCAGGGCTGAGTGCGCGATAGGCCCCCGGCGCCAGGTCGCTGTCCAGGCGCAGCGGGCCCATACTTTCGCGATGCAGCCGCAAGACCTTGTTATTAAAGAAACCGAACATTCTTTTGACCTGGTGATAGCGCCCTTCGACGATGCTCAAGCGAGCGCTGCGCGGGCCGAGCAGGGTCAGTTCCGCGGGCAGGGTGGTGAGGTCTTCGAAGGCGAAATAAAAACCGTCCTTGAATTTGT
>RCUU01000423.1_pt1 | contig 23666 bp, 22 predicted proteins | sample 2166211 | NCBI WGS metagenome assembly RCUU01 (sample SAMN09932620, study PRJNA488358) | compost metagenome | feature: garden; material: soil; isolation source: compost soil in phenylacetic acid-enriched culture | place: Germany: Experimental Botanical Garden Goettingen | collected 2016-01-27
GTTCATAACCATGGCAATAGGGACAATGGTACACTCGCTCGCCCCAGCGCTGCAACAGCCCGGGAATTTCTGGCAGCTCATCGACGACCCCGGTCGCGAGAATTAGCCGCCGCCCCGCGAAGCGCTGCCCGTTCGCGGTGGCGACCACCAGTTCATCGCCCTGTTTCCTCGCCTCCACGACGGGCTGGGAAACCCATTCCACGGTCGGGTAGGCCAGTAACTGCGCCCGCGCCTCATTGGCAATCACACCGGGGTGGCGACCGTCTTGCCCAAGAAAGCCGTGGGAGCTCTGGGCAAAGCGATTGCGACGCTGGCCAGCATCGATGACCAACACCTTGCGGCGCGCTCGCGCCAATTGCAAACCTGCGGAAATGCCGGCGTAGCTGCCGCCAACGATGATCACGTCGTACACCATGGATCAATCTCCTCGTGTCTTCGAGCCTTTCGAAGATTTCTCGATACACCGTAAGTTACATGATGTGACACTGTCAATAGTCTCGTAACTTATGCTGTTTCGAGCGATACTCAGCGCACCTCCGCCCATGAAACCGCCGTCCATGAGAAACGACACCCGCTTGTCCCGCATGCTGCACGTATTGATTCACATGGCACGCCATGAACAGCCTGCCACTTCCGATACCATCGCGCAGATGCTGGGTACCAACCCAGTGGTGGTGCGACGTACCATGGCGCTGCTCAAGGAGCAGGGTTATGTACGCTCGGAGAAGGGGCATCGTGGCGGCTGGACGCTGGCTAAACCTTTGGCGCAGATGACCCTGCTGGACATTCACCAGGCCCTGGGCCCGTCTTCGATATTTGCCATCGGGTTATCGACCGACCACCCCGAATGCCTGGTCGAACAAGCCGTGAATGCCGCGCTGACCGAAGCCTTCGATGCCGCTCAGGCGCTGCTGATAGAGCGGTTGGGAAAGGTTACGCTCGAGCAGTTGGCCAGCGATTTCGAACAGCGCTATCGAAGCCTGTAAACCGTGTTGGCCAATACGGCGCATGCCAGCGTTGCGTCGCTCGTTGCGACTTGCCGTCACACCCAGCGGCTGGCGGCGAGCCGGTCGCTGTCGCGGGCATCGACCCAGCGGGGGCCGGCGTTGGTGTCTTCGCGCTTCCAGAACGGCGCTTGGGTTTTCAAGAAATCCATGATGAACGCACAGGCCTCGAATGCAGCCTGGCGGTGCTGGCTGGCGACGCCGACAAATACGATGGGTTCGCCAACGGTCAATATGCCGATACGGTGGACGATCTCGACAGCCTGTAATGGCCATAGGTCGTTGGCCTTGTCGACGATGGAGCGCAAGGATTTTTCGGTCATGCCGGGGTAGTGCTCGAGAAACAGGCTGTCGACGTTCAGGGTGTCGCTGAAATCGCGCACATAACCGACGAAATTGACCACTGCACCCACCTCGGGGTTGTTGGCGTGCAGGGCCTGGGTCAGTGCGTCGATGTGAAACACCTCGGGCTGGATGCGAATCGCCATGCCTCAGCCTCCGGTGACCGGTGGGAAGAACGCGATCTCGTCGAAGTCCTCGATCGCTTGGTCCGGGCGGCACAGCTCCTGGTTCAATGCGCACATCACGTTGCGCTCGCCCAGTATGTCCCGCCAAAGCTCGCCGCGCGCCATCAGCAGGTGGCGTACGTCATCGATGGTCTTCAGCGCCGGTGTCAGCGGCAGCTTTTCGCCACCCAGGCGCAGTTGCTCACGGTAGCGGGCGAAGTAACTGATCAGGATCATTGGGCGTGCTCCCGTTGAAAGTGTCCCGAGCGGCCGCCGGTTTTGCTGAGCAGGCAAATGTCGCCGATGACCATGCCGCGGTCCACCGCCTTGCACATATCGTAGATCGTCAGTGCCGCTACACTGGCGGCGGTCAGCGCTTCCAGTTCGACACCGGTCTGGCCGGCGAGGCGACAGGTGCTGACGATTTTCACGCTGTCGGGTGCACAGGCGATGAGCTCGAGCTGGATCGAGCTGAGTTGCAGGGCGTGGCACAGCGGTATCAGTTCATGGGTTTTCTTGGCGGCAAGAATGCCGGCGATGCGAGCTACGGCGAACACATCGCCCTTGGGGTGGCCGTTGGCCTGAATCAGCTGCAAGGTCTGCGGCCGCATGCGGACCCACGCCTGGGCCAGGGCCTCACGCTGGGTGAACGACTTGTCACCGACATCGACCATGTGCGCATGGCCTTGGCTGTCGAGGTGGGTGAGGCTGGCAGATGGCGTATTGCTGGTTTCGTTCATGGTCAATTCCTGGGTTCACAAAAGCGGTGGGTGCAGCGGTATCTCGTGCGCAGACGGTGGGTTCAGAACAACGCCAGCGCGTAACTGACGATCAAGCGGTTTTCGTCCTGGTCACGCTGCGTCGCGTACCCGGGCGTGGAGGCTGCCGGCAGGCCGCTGCGCAGGGTGGCGTTTTTCCAGGTCAGCCCCAGGCCCTTGAAGGTGCCCGTGGGGGCCACGTAGCTGACGGCGATGTCGCGCTCCCACTCGCCACGGTCGGCGCTTGGCGTCTTGATGTCGTCGGCATTGAGGTAGAGCACGCTGAAGGTCAGCCCGGTAATGCCGGCCGCCGCAAAGTTGTAGGTGTAGCGGCCGAGCCAGGTACGCTCGCCGGCGTGGTTGAACTTGACCAGTTGCGCATCGGTGACCAGGTAGGTGCTGGTGCCCTCGCCATCGCCACGATTGAGGTACGGGTAGTCGCTGCTACCGGTCAGGACCTGGTAGCCGGCCCCCAGGCTGTGACCAGCGAGACTGTAGGTGAACATGGCGCTGTAGACACTGTTGTCCACTTCGCCCTTGGTCATGCTATTCCCGTAGTAGCCACTGCTGCGGTAGTTGTCCATGCGCCCGGCGGCGCTGGCGTTCTTGCCAGCGGCATCGCTGAGAAACACGCGCAGATCACTCTTGAAGGTGCCAGGCCCGGCTGGCAGATTGTGCACCAGGCCAATGAAGTGCTGGCGGTAGAAGTCGGTCAGTTCGCCGTAATAGTACTCAAGCAACAGGTTCTTGCCGGCCTTGTAGTCGCCCCCGGCGAAGTAGAAGTGATTGCTGTCGCGCGCCGTGGTGCTGCTGCCGTTGGCGCCAGCGATGCTCAGCGCCCGCCAATCGGTGGAATTGCGTCCGCGGGTATGCGCAAGCAGGCCTGCGGTGAGGGTCAGGTCCTTGATATCGCTGGAAGTGACTTGGCCACCCTGGTAGGTCATCGGCACCAGTCGGGCGTCGTTGTACACCACCACCGGCAGCTTGGGCAGCAGGGTGCCATAGCGCAATTCGGTTCTGCGCCATTTCGCCTTGGCGGTCAGGCCCAGGCTGCTGAATTCATCCACGGCGCTGCCATCCCCTTGCAGCGGGAAAAGGCTGCCGGGCTGTCGATCGATACCCGCCTTGCCAGCTTTTCCCCCGCCATCGAGGCGTACGCCGAGCAGGCCCAGCGCATCGACACCGAACCCGACCTTCCCATCGGTAAAGCCCGATGCATAGTTGAGCGAAAAGCCCTGGCCCCATTCGTTCTGTTTGCCCGGCGCAGCGCGGCCATTGCGGTAGTCGGTGTTGATGTAGAAATTGCGCAGGCCCAGGCTGGCCGTGCTGTCCTCGATAAAGCCGACGGCGCCGGCATACGGCTGCACCAGGCCGCCAAACGCACCGAAGGCTAGCGCCAGGGTGGATCGCTTCATTGCTGTTGCTCCTTGGTTTTGCCTGTTGGTCCGGGCTGCCGCGAGGGAAGTGAGCTGTTATTACAGGCGTGACGTTTGCGCCTCATTGAGTCGAGGCAGGTAGACATGACGGGAAAAACGTTCGTGGGTTCCTGGAATATTGCAGGCGATCAGCTGAGCACGAAATCTACCGCCTGGAGGGGAGGGGGTAATTTCGCGTGACCCAGTGCACCCAGTACTTCGCGTTCAATGGTGCGAACGATTGCGTCGGTGGGAAGGTCGTTCTCGTCGCGGCCAAAGGGGTCTTCCAACTCGTCACTGATGGCGTCCAGGCCGAAGAAGGTGTAGCTGACGATGGCGGTGAAGAGGGGGGCGAGCCAGCCCAAGGGCTCTGCCATCGCAAAAGGCAGCAAAATACAGAAAATATAAATGGTGCGATGCAACAACAAGGTGTACGGAAAGGGCAGTGGCGTGGTTTTGATGCGTTCACAGGTGGCCTGTGCTTCGGACAGACCCTTCAGGCGTTGTTCCAGGCTGACATAGCGCCACTCACTGATGACCTGCTGCTCGGCCAGGCGCGAACATGCTTGTCCGGTCCCTTGCAGAATGCCGTCGCTGATGTTGTGCGCGGGCAAGTGCGATACATCGTCCACCCAGTGCCGGGCCGCTTTCGCTTCGTCCTCGTTGCGCAGCCTGGCGTTAAGCGCGTGGGCATACCCGCAGAGCCCCCGCAGCAGGCTGTCCCTGAGCTTGCGGTCATGGATCACAACGCTTTCACGAATGAACGAGCGCACTTCGACAATCACTTGCCCCCACGCCTTGCGGCCCTCCCACCAGCGCTCGTAGCAGGCGGTATTGCGAAAACTCATGAAAATGGACAAAGAAATACCGAGCAAGGTAAAGGGGGTGGCGTTGACTCGCGAGAAGTAGGCGGGGTGAAGGTTTTCCAGCAGGACAATCAGCGACGCCAGCACGGTGACCATCACGCTACGCAAGGCGATGCGCTTGGCGATCGAGCCTTTGAGCGAGATCAGAATATTCAGCAGGTTGGGTTTTGGGTGAACGATCATGAGTATCCCGTCGACGGCATTTCGACTAAACGTCAGCCGCCAGTCATGTTCATGAAACGAAGGATCTGAACGTCGCCGTCGATCTCGAAATGGTGGCGGTAGGGTTTATGGCCCATCGCCGTGCGTATGGCGTTATCCAGGCGCTCGGTGTCGCCTGGGTGAGCGCGCAAGACCTGTTTCAAATCGCTGGAATGTTCATTGCCCAGGCACAACAACAAACGCCCTTCGACCGTCACCCTGACGCGATTGCAGGTGCCGCAGAAATTATGGCTATGGGGAGAGATGAAACCGATGCGAATGTCCGGCGCTTCCGCCAGGCGCCAATAGCGGGAGGGCCCTTGGGTGGATTCGGCGGATTCGATCAGGGTGAACCGCTCGGCGATGCGTGCGCGCACCTCATCGCTTGAACAATAGGATTCGCTGCGCTTGTGCTCGCTGATAATCCCCAACGGCATTTCTTCGATGAAGGAAATGTCCAGCTGCCGGTCTATCGCAAAACGGACCAGATCGAGGATTTCGCCGTCGTTACGCCCCTTGAGGACGACGCAATTGAGTTTGGTGCGGCGAAAGCCTGCAGCGCGGGCTGCATCTATGCCGGCAATGACCTGCTCCAGGTCGCCGGTCCTGGTGAGCGCCTTGAAACGCTGGCTATCCAGACTGTCCAGGCTGATGTTCAGGCGGGACAAGCCGGCGTCGAACAGCGGCACGGCCAAGCGCGTGAGTTGCGAGCCATTGCTGGTCATGCACAGTTCTCGCAGCCCCGGCAGGGCGGCGACGCGCGCGCAAAGCTCGACGATGCCGCTACGCACCAGCGGCTCGCCACCGGTCAGGCGAATCTTGCGCGTGCCCATGGCAACGAAGCGTTCGGCTACTTGATAGAGTTCTTCGAGCGTCAGAATTCGCTGGCGAGGCAGGAACTGCATGTCTTCGGCCATGCAATAGACACAACGAAAGTCACAGCGATCGGTAACCGACATCCTGAGATAATCGATTTTTCGACTGAAGCCGTCGACCAGTTGCCTGTCGGTTATGCTCATCGTTGCCAAGGCCTCTTTAAACTTGATTAACGTCTTCGTGGCGAAAAGCAGGAAGGGCTGCGTTTTAATTAAGCCCCGTGACAGTGATCGAATAATCGTTCTTCACGGGGATTGAGTTCAGGCTACGGCCAACCTGTTATTGCGTCCAATCGCTTGTTTTGATGCGGTGATTGGTGTTGTCGATCATCTCGCGTGTCAGCGATTTTCAGCGTATTGCACCTTCGCGTGCGCAAAGCATTTCTCGGCGATTGCCGAGCGCGGCTCGGTCTTGCGCATCACAAGACCGAGCGGGGCAAGCACACTGGCATCGGGCAGATCCATAAACGCCAGGTGCTCGATAGGGCTTTCCAGGCCACTGTCCAGCGGCATGATCGAACAGCAAAAACCCTCGTGAATAGCCTGGAACAACTGATAGGTCGAATCACTTTCCAGTATGGGCTGCGGGTTGAGCCCACGGCTGCGGAAACTCAGGTCGACGGATTTTCGATAGTGCATGCCAGTGCTGATCATCCCCAATGGCAGTTCGGCCGCTTGCTCCCAGCTCATTTGCGTGCCTTCGAAATGAAAGTGGCGAGTGTCGTACAGCAGGCCGAGGCGGGTTTCGCCCAGTTCGAAAAACTCGAAATAGTTCGGGTTCACCAGGTCGAGATAACACACGCCCAGGTCCAGTTGGTTGTTGCCAAGGCCTTCGATGATCTGGTCGGAGCTCATGGATGACAGGCTGAACTTGATCTCCGGGAAGCTCTGGGACAGCCCCTGGATGTAGCTGATGGGGTTGAAGCTGCTCAACGGGACCAGGCCCAGGCGCAAGTTGCCGACCAGTTGGCCGCGGCAGGCGGCGGCTTCGGCAAACAACCCGTCATGGGCGGCGAGCAGCGTCCTGGCCCAGGCCAGCACGCGTTCACCGGCCTGGGTAAAGCCTTCGAAGCGCTGGCCTCGTACCACCAGCTCCAGGCCCAGTTCGTCCTCCAGGTTGCGCAAGCGCATGGACAGGGTCGGCTGAGTGATATGGCAACGTGCAGCGGCCTGCCCGAAGTGTCGAGTCTGTTCCAATGCGATCAGGAACTTGAGTTGCTTGATGTCCACGGTGGCACCTGCCGGGGGAAGTGAGTGAGGTAAGTATTGACGCAGAAGGGCAGAACGCAGGGATTGTTTGCACAATCCCTGAGCCCGCCGGGGAGGAGACCGTGTGAACTCATTCACATAGTGCAGGCAAGGTTGCGCACAGCAGTTCCGGGGTATTGAAATTGCTCAGGCGCGGGTCGTCCCCAGCGCAGGGCAAAGCCTTCGGGTGGCGTTTCAACAGCGCGCGCAACAGGCTTCGTTCACCTTCAGCCCAGTCTTGTTGCAAACCCGCCAGCAACCCCTTGGGGATCAGGCTGATCATGGGCTGCCATTGCTCGGCCTGCCGTACCATCAAGGGTGACCCTGTTGCCGTGCGCGCCTGGAGCAGTGCCCTGATCAACGACGCGTCGATTTTCGGTGCGTCGCATGCCAGCACCAGCAACCAGCGATGCTGCGCAGCCGCCAGCCCAGCCAGTACACCCGCCAGAGGGCCGGGGAAATCGTGCTGTGAATCGGCAACCAATTGGTCGGCATAGGCTCGATAGCGTGATTGATTGCGGTTGCAGGAAATAATCAGGTCATCGGTGAAGGGGCGAACGACAGCGTGCACATGCTCGATGAGCGGCTTGCCTTGCCACGGCAGCAACCCTTTATCTTGCCCACCCATGCGCAGGCCGCGCCCGCCGGCAAGTACAAGGATTGAGCACGGCAGGGATAAAACAGCGGTAGAAGCGCTAGTTGTCATGATTAAAAACACGGCTAATCAGAGGGGCAAACGATCTCACTGAATAGCGTTCTAGTCCAATCAGAAGTTCTGAATGGTTGATCGACAGGCTCGATCACGCCTGGACAGGATGAACGCTTCAATAATAACGCGGCAGTCAAAAGTTGATAGATACACTCGATAAACCGGTTGGGCAGAGTGATTAGACACGCCGGGATTCAGCCATTTAGCCTTGGTCAATTGTTATTACCGTCGCCTGCTGGAGAAAGACATGAGCGTGAAGTCGGACGCGTTATTTGTACCCTTGAATATTGCCGTGTTGACCGTCAGTGATACCCGCGAATATGCCACGGATACTTCCGGGCAATTGCTGGTCAGTCGATTGCTTGAAGCGGGTCACACGTTGAGCGAGCGCAACCTGCTCAAGGATGACCTGTACAAAATCCGCGCACAGGTCGCCAGTTGGATTGCCAACGAGGCGATTCAGGTCGTGCTGATTACCGGGGGCACCGGGTTCACCGGGCGCGACAATACGCCGGAGGCCGTGACCTGTCTGTTGGATAAACAGATTGAAGGCTTTGGTGAGTTGTTCCGGGCGATTTCCATCCTCGATATCGGCACGTCCACTGTACAGAGCCGGGCCCTGGCCGGGCTGGCCAATGGCACGTTGGTGTGCTGCCTGCCCGGTTCGACAGGCGCTTGTCGAACCGCATGGGAGGGCATTCTTGCCGAGCAGTTGGACGCCCGCCACCGGCCGTGCAATTTCGTGCCGCACCTCAAACCCGTGGAACGCTGCGGGGGCCGGGGATGAGTCCGTCACCGCTGATGCCGGTGGAGGAGGCCATCGCCAGGCTCCTGGCGATGGCTGACGCTCAACGCTTGCATGAGAGTGAGCACGTTGCGCTCGGCGCTGCACGGCAACGGGTGCTGGCCAGTGAACTGCTGGCGACATTGGACCTTCCGCCGTGGCCCAACAGTGCCATGGACGGTTATGCCTTGAATGTGGATGGCTGGAACGGGCAACCCCTGGCCGTGTCGCAACGCGTTCTCGCAGGTTGTGCACCCAAGGCATTGGTCCCGGGAACCTGTGCGCGAATCTTTACCGGCGCGCCGGTACCCGAAGGTGCCAACTGCATCGAGATGCAGGAGAACGTCGAAGTTCTGGACGATGGCCGCGTCGTTTTCCAACAGTCGCTGACGCCTGGCCAGAACATCAGGCCGCAAGGCCAGGAGAACCGTGCCGGGCAGGTGTTGCTACCTGCAGGCAAACGCCTGGGGCCGTTCGAGTTGGCCATCGCAGCGGCCCAGGGCTGTACCCAGGTGCATGTGGTACGGCGCCCGCGGGTCGCACTGCTGTCCACGGGCGATGAACTGGCCGAACCGGGCACGCCCTTGCCACCCGGCTGCATCTACAACAGCAATCGCACCTTGTTGAGCCACTGGTTGAGCGCATTGGGGTGCGAGGTAATCGACGCGGGAATTCTCCCCGACCAACCGTCACAGACGCGCCTCAAGCTCGAACAGCTGCAAACCGGCACCGACTTGATTCTCACCACCGGGGGCGTGTCCGCCGGGGATGCCGATTGCCTCGGCCAGGTGTTGCGTGAGTACGCAGAGCCGGTGCTCTGGAAGCTTTCGATCAAGCCCGGAAAACCGCTGACAGTGGGACGCATCGGCAGCGTGCCGGTGATCGGCCTGCCTGGCAACCCGACCTCGGCGCTGGTGACATTTGCGCTGCTGGCTCGGCCCTACCTGTTGCGCATCCAGGGGGTCGGCGATGTCACGCCACTGAGTTTCCCAATCGACGTCGGTTTCGCTTGGCCCAAAGCGGGCAACCGCAGGGAGTACCTCAGGGCCAGGTTGGAGGAGGGGCGTGCCCTATGCCACCCGAACCAGAGTTCAGGTGTGTTGCTTAGCGCATCCTGGGCGGATGGATTGATCGAGATTGCAGAGGGCCGTACGTTACAGCCGGGCGACAGGGCTCGGTTCATTCCTTTCTGCGCTTTGTTCTGAAGTGCTTGATCCCCTCAGCCCGCTGAGGGGACTTCGTGCGTGTGCGATCCTGCGACGCCGTAGTGATTAAAAGTTGCTGTTCAATTGATTTGGCCAACCCATTGATCAATGGGATCTATTGGTTGGTAATGCAACTTTTTTTGCCTGAATTAAATCCGAAAGTATTTGAATCATAGCAATAAGTATCGTCATAGATGATGTCGATTGTCCGGTCATTATTTGCGATTAGACAGGCATGCCATGGGCGAATAGTCTTGCACCGAAGTTATGAAACAGCAGTCGTTAAGTCTGAATTTCCGTGAACAAAACCGTCATTGACAATGACAGGGTTTAAAGCCTCAGCCTGGCTGCAGGGGCGTGGAGAAGTCGCATGAACGAAGTTGAACGTTACAAACCGTACAAGGGGGCCGCCGCAGGCTGGGGTGCGCTGATTGCAGTGACCAGGAACTGGTTGGGTAGCGAAAACGCATTCAAGAACATTCGCACCATGCTCAAGACCAACCAGAACGGCGGGTTCGATTGCCCGGGCTGCGCCTGGGGCGAGTCGCCGGAAAATGGCATGGTCAAGTTCTGCGAGAACGGCGCCAAGGCGGTCAATTGGGAAGCCACCGGCCGCCTGGTCAACCCGGCTTTCTTCAAAAAATACAGCGTGTCGTCGCTGGCGGCACAGAGCGACTATTGGCTCGAGTACCAGGGGCGCCTGACTCACCCCATGCGCTACGACGTCAGTTCCGATCACTATGTCGAAACCAGCTGGGACGATGCCTTTGCCCTGATCGCCAAGCACCTGAACGCACTGGAGTCGCCGAACCAGGCCGAATTCTATACATCCGGCCGGGCCAGCAACGAAGCCGCCTACCTGTACCAGTTGTTTGTGCGCGCCTATGGCACCAACAACTTTCCCGACTGTTCGAACATGTGCCACGAAGCGAGCGGCCTGGGCATGGCGGAGAGTGTCGGCGTGGGCAAAGGCACGGTGACGTTCCACGACCTGGAGCTGGCCGATGCCATTTTCGTCATCGGCCAGAACCCTGGCACCAACCACCCGCGGATGCTCGAACCACTGCGCGAAGCAGTGAAGCGCGGTGCCCAGGTGATCTGTTTCAACCCGCTCAAAGAACGCGGGCTGGAGCGCTTCCAGCATCCGCAACACCCGCTGGAAATGCTCACCAACGATTCCGAGCCGACCTCGTCCGCGTATTTTCGCCCTGCATTGGGCGGCGACATGGCGGCCATGCGTGGCATCGCCAAGTACCTCTTGCAGTGGGAGCGCGAAGCCCTGGCGAACAACAGCGAAGCGGTATTCGACCGCGACTTCATCGCCGCGCACACCTCGGGCCTGGACGGCTACCTGGCGCAAGTCGATGCCACCCCGTGGGCGCATATCGTCGAACAGTCCGGCTTGACCCTGGCCGACATCGAACTGGCCGCGCGTATGTACCGCAAGGCCAAGCGGGTGGTCATGTGTTGGGCGATGGGGGTGACGCAGCACACGCATTCGGTGCCGACCGTTCAGGAAATCATCAACGTGCAGCTGCTGCGCGGCAATATCGGCCGCCCGGGCGCGGGGCTGTCGCCGGTACGCGGGCACAGTAATGTGCAGGGCGACCGCACCATGGGCATCAACGAACTGGCGCCCACCGAACTGCTCGACGCACTCGAGGCGCGGTTTGCCTTCGCGGTGCCGCGCCAGCATGGCCATAACACGGTAATGGCGATTGCCGCGATGGAAGAGGGGCGCTCGAAAGTGTTCATCGGCCTCGGCGGCAACTTCGCCCAGGCTACCCCCGACAGCCCGCGCACGCACGATGCCCTGCGCAACTGCAACCTCACCGTGCACATCGCCACCAAGCTCAATCGCAGCCAGCTGGTCACCGGCCGCGATGCCTTGATTCTGCCGTGCCTGGGGCGCACCGATATCGACATACAGGCGCAGGGGCCGCAAGGCGTCACCGTGGAAGATACCTTCAGCATGGTGCACATCTCCCACGGCCAACTGAAACCCAAATCCGCGCTGATGCGTTCGGAGCCGGCGATCATTGCCGGGATTGCCAACGCCACCTTGGGCAAGCATCCCATAGACTGGCTGTGGGCGGTCGCCGATTACGGCCGTATCCGCGACCTGATTGCCGACACCATTCCCGGTTTCGAGGACTTCAATCAAAAACTGCGGCACCCCGGTGGCTTTCACCTGGGCAACGATGCCGCCAACTGCATCTGGAAAACCGCCACTGGCAAAGCGCAGTTCAGCCCCAGCGCATTGCCGGAGCATTTGGTCAGCGCAGGCGTGCGCAGCCTGGAGGTGAAGCCGGACCTGATCCTGCAGACCCTGCGTTCCCACGACCAGTACAACACCACCTTGTATGGGCTGGACGATCGCTATCGCGGGGTCTACGGCATGCGTGACGTGGTGTTCGTCAACGAGCAGGACATTCGCAAGCTGGGTTACGAGCCGGGGCAAAAGGTCGACATGATCTCCCTTTGGGGGGACGGTCGCGAGCGCCGGGTGACTGGCTTTACCTTGATCGCCTACGACATCCCGCCGGGCCAGGCCGCCGCCTACTACCCGGAAACCAACCCGCTGGTGCCGCTGGAAAGCTATGGCGACCGCACCTACACGCCGACGTCGAAGTTCATCGCCATTCGCCTTGAGCAGGCCAGGGCCAACAACCTGATCCCGGCCATCGACGCTTGAGTCACGCGGGGCTTGTGTGAACGTCGCCCCAGCCTGACCGGTTCACTGGAAATCTATTTGCTGCAAGACGAGAAGCTCGCTGCGGTGGGGTTTTGCTCGCACTCGCATCGAGCCCTATGAGGGTACCGTCATGTTCAACCTGCAGGCGCTGGACCTTGCGCGCATTCAATTCGCGTTTACGGTTTCGTTCCATATCCTGTTTCCCGCCATTACCATCGGGCTTGCCAGTTTCCTGGCGGTGCTGGAAGGTCTCTGGCTAAAAACCAACAACTCGGTCTACAAAGACCTCTACCACTTCTGGTCGAAGATCTTCGCCGTCAACTTCGGCATGGGCGTGGTCTCCGGGCTGGTCATGGCCTACGAGTTCGGTACCAACTGGAGCCGGTTCTCTGACTTCGGCGGGGCTATCACCGGGCCATTGCTGACCTATGAAGTCCTGACGGCCTTTTTCCTCGAAGCCGGCTTTCTCGGCGTGATGCTGTTCGGCTGGAACCGGGTAGGCCGTGGGCTGCACTTCTTCGCCACGGTCATGGTCGCCATCGGAACCTTGATTTCGACCTTCTGGATTCTGGCTTCCAACAGTTGGATGCAGACGCCCCAGGGCTTCTCCATCGTCGATGGCCGGATTGTCCCGATGGACTGGCTGGCCATCGTATTCAACCCGTCTTTCCCCTTCCGATTGGCGCACATGGCAATCGCCGCCTTTGTGTCCACGGCATTCTTTGTCGGCGCCTCGGCCGCCTGGCACCTGCTGCGCAAGAACGACACGCCGCAAGTGCGCAAAATGCTTTCGATGGCGTTGTGGATGGCATTGATCGTGGCGCCGATTCAAGCGGTGGTCGGTGACGCCCATGGCCTCAACACCCTGGAGCATCAGCCGGCAAAAATTGCCGCCATCGAAGGGCACTGGGAAAACGTTGGCAATGAGCCCACGCCACTGGTGCTGTTCGGCATTCCGGACATGCAGGCCGAAAAAACCGGTTTCGCCCTGGAAGTCCCTTACCTGGGCAGCCTCATATTGACCCACAGCCTGGATAAACAGATCCCCGCGCTCAAGAGCTTCCCGAAAGAGGACCGTCCGAACGCAACCATCATTTTCTTCAGCTTCAGGATCATGGCCGGGCTTGGCATGTTGATGATCTTCACCGGGTTGCTGGGTGTTGCCTTGCGCCGCAATGGCGCGTTGTATCGCAATCGACTGTTCCTGCGCCTGGTGTTGTTGATGGGGCCCACAGGTCTTGTCGCGATGCTGGCGGGCTGGATCACCACCGAGGTCGGCCGCCAGCCGTGGGTCGTCTACGGCCTGCAGCGCACTGCCGATGCGGCGTCCAATCATTCGGTCACTCAGTTGAGCATCTCGCTGGCACTGTTTGTGGTGATCTATTTCTCGGTGTTCGCCGTGGGCATCGGTTACATGATGAAGCTGGTGCGCAAAGGCCCCGAGCCGCATCACGAGCATCCGCCGCAAGGCGGACCCGGCCAGGAGCGCACGCCACGCCGCCCGCTGTCCGCCGTCACCGAGACGTTCGCGTCCACCGACCTCGTCAATTGACCCAGGGGAATAAACATGGGCATTCAAGGTATAGATCTATCGTTGATTTGGGGCGTCATCATCGCCTTTGGCGTGATGATGTACGTCATCATGGATGGCTTCGACCTGGGCTTGGGCATTCTTTTCCCACTGATCCCGGATGCGCAAGAGCGCGATGTGATGATGAACACCGTCGCACCGGTCTGGGACGGTAACGAAACCTGGCTGATACTCGGTGGCGCGGCACTTTACGGGGCGTTTCCACTGGCCTACTCGGTGATCCTGGAAGCGTTGTACCTGCCGCTGATGTTCATGCTGGCGGGGTTGATCTTTCGTGGCGTGGCGTTCGAGTTTCGCTTCAAGGCCAGCCCCGCAAGACGCCATATCTGGGATATGGCCTTTATCGGTGGCTCCCTGCTGGCAACGTTCAGCCAAGGCATCGCGATTGGCACATACATCGCTGGCATTCCAGTGGTCAATCGGGTGTTCGTGGGCGGCGCTTTTGACTGGTTTTCGCCATTTCCATTGTTTTGCGGCCTGGGCTTGATCGTTGCTTATGCGCTGCTGGGCAGCACCTGGTTGCTGGTCAAGACCGAAGGCATGCTTGAATCGCGCATGCGCCATTACACCCGGCCGCTGGCATTCCTGCTGATGGCAGTCGTCGCGGTCCTGTGTGTGTGGACGCCGCTGTTGCACCCCGAGATTGCCACTCGCTGGTTCACCCATGCGCATGGCGTGGTCTTCGGCGGGTTGATCGTCCTGGGCCTGCTGGCGCTGGTCGGGCTGCTCAAGACGCTGCGCCAGTATCATTCCCACTGGCCGTTTGTGTTCACGCTGGCACTGGTGTTCCTGGCTTACATCGGCCTGGCGTTCAGTGTCTGGCCGAATATCGTACCGCCGTCCATCAGCCTGTGGGAGGCCGCTTCGCCGCTTTCCAGCCAGTTGTTCATCCTGATCGGCACGCTGTTCATTCTGCCCATCATCCTGATGTACACCTGCTGGAGTTACTACGTGTTCCGCGGAAAAGTGAGGATCGGCGATGGCTACCATTGACAGTGCACAAACGCGGGGAGCTGAAAAGAGGGTGCCTTTTTATCAGCTCGTTGCCCAGTCAAGCCTGATGTTCCTGGGCGGGCTTGTGATGTTGGCCGCTGCCAGCGGTTTGATGATGGAGTTGCTGTATGGAACGCTCTGATGCTTCGACGACACCCTGCAAACCCAGCCCCTGGTATCGACGGCTACTTTGGTTGATCGCTATCTGGTTCGGCAGTGTGGTTGCGCTGGGTGTGGTTGCGAGTCTTTTCCGGTTGATGATGCATATGGCTGGAATGAGCACGCACTGATTGCTGTGGGCAATCGCCTGTTGTGGTCATGGGGCATCGAAAGGCATGGGTTCACAGTGAAGCATCACGGTGTCTCTACAAGACTTGCCGATGCCCCACCTCCAGATCAAAGGTCATGGATTGTCATGAAATGAGAAAGCGCTGTCGTTGAATGAAAGGTTGGCAGCCCGCTCCTCTATAAACTCTTCGTCACGAATCGCGTGGCAAACGCTGCTACTCGGTGACTCGCCCTGACGGCGTAATGCCCGGCTGTATGACTTTGCGAAGGATCTGGGCGTATTTTGCAGACAGCGGGGCTCACCTGCCGTTTGAGCGATTCATCCTGGAGTACCTAAGTGATCAGTCAATTCCTCGAAGGCTTCCTGAAGACAGCGTCAGCGAACATGGTAACCGAAGTGTTCATTGTCGCCATGCTGGTCATTACGTTGCTGGCAGCCTACGAGGGTGTGCGTGGCAAGCACGGCCAGTTCCTCGAGCACGCGCCGGCAGTGCTGGTTTCGCTGGGCATTCTTGGCACCTTTATCGGCATCGTGATCGGCTTGCTGGATTTCGATGCCCATGACATCAAGAACAGCATCGAGGGGCTGCTTGATGGTTTGAAGACAGCCTTTATCACCAGCCTGATGGGCATGTCTCTTTCCATTATGCTCAAGGCCCTGGATGCCTGGTGGTTTGCCCCTGCTCGCGGCCGCGCGGAGGAACCCGACGAGATCACGCCCGAGCATTTCTATCGTGCGATGAGCCAGCAGGTTCAATTGCTGGAAGGGCTAAATCGTTCGCTAGCTGGCAATGAGGAAGGCTCCGTAGCGGGCCAGCTCAAGCTGCTGCGCGCCGATATGGGTGACTTGCGCAATGGCCTGACGCGGGATCACAAGGAATTCAAAGAATCTTTGTTCGCTCAGCTCGCTCAGTTTTCCGAAATGCTGTCGCGTTCGGCGACCGAAGTGGTGATTGATGCGCTGCGCCAGGTAATCCAGGACTTCAATCGGCACCTGGTGGAACAGTTCGGCGACAACTTCAAGGCGCTGAATGAGTCGGTAGGCAAGATGATCGACTGGCAAGCACTGTACAAAACTCATGTGGAAACGCTGGAGGGGCGTATCGAGTTGGCCATACAGGAACTGCAGAGAACCGCCACGGCCAACGAGACCATTAGCCGTGCGCTGGCTGCATCCGAGCAGTCGATTGGCTCGATTGAGACACATTGTCAGAGCATTCCGGCAGCCATTGGCCAACTTGAGCCAGTATTGAGCAGCAACCAGCATCAGATTGAGGAACTGCAGCGGCATCTAGCGGCATTTGTTACCCTGCGCGACCAGGCCACTCGCGCTGTGCCCGAGATGCAACAGCATATGGACAGGCTCTCGCAGCAGCTCGCCGAGAAGATGGGCACGGTGATGTCCACCATGCACGAAGGAGCGCTTGAGTTTGGCCGTTCGGTGGAGCGTACCAACACCGCGCTGACTGATGCGTCGCATGTGATCAGTTCGCAAACCGAGCAGATTGGCCTGAACATGAAAGATGCGGCCGAAGAATTCGGCGCCTCCGTGCGTAGAACACTCGAAGCCATGCTGCTCAATTCGCAGTCTCTCGAGCAGCATATGGGGCAGGCGGTGGAACAGACTACCCGTGCCTTGGCCGAGGAGTTCAGGCGGGTGACGGAGCAGATTCAAGGTAGCCTGTCCTCGGCTATCGAGTCGACCATGGCGACACTGCGTACTTCGGTTGAAGGCAGCCTCAGCCACACCGAAACGCAGATCCAAGGGACGGCCAACCGTACCTTGGGGGCTGTCGAAGCTCAGGTCAGGGAAGCTACCGAGCGGGCCAATGCGTCCCTGCAGGCGCAACTCAACGCTATGGATCAGGCCATCGGGCGCGAACTGGAGAAGGTGTTCAGGGAGATGGGCTCGGCGCTGGCGACCATATCTCGTCGAATTGCCGATGACCATGCCGAACTGACCCAGCGGGTACGCATGCAATGAGTACGCTGAACAAATTGTTCCAGTCCAGGCGAACGAACAAGGAAGATGCCGAACACTGGATCGGCATTTCGGACATGATGTCGGGCCTGATGATGCTGTTCCTGTTCATGGCCGTGGCCTACATGTACTACGTTCAGGTGGAGCGCGAGAACATCAAGGAGATTGCTGTCGCCTACAAGGATACCCAGGTCAAGATCTACAACGATCTGGCGAAAGAATTCGAGGGTGATCTGAAACGCTGGAATGCCAAGATCGAGCGCAACACCCTGGAAGTGACCTTCAATAATCCCGAAGTGCTTTTCAGCACCGGTTCGCCTGAACTGAGCAGCCAGTTCAAAATCATCTTGTCGGACTTCTTTCCGCGTTATGTCGCGGTATTGACCCGCTACCGCGAAGCTATCGAGGAGATCCGCATCGAGGGACATACCAGCAGCGACTGGGGCACCTTGCATGGCGAACAGGCTTATTTTCCGAATATGGCACTGTCCCAGGGCCGGACGCGTTCCGTGCTGGAAAACGTACTGTCACTACTGACCAGCGGGGCAGACAAGGAATGGGTGCGCTCGAACTTTGCGGCCGTCGGCTACTCCTCGTCGCGCCGCATTCTGGACTCCACCACGCAAACCGAGATTGCAAGCTTGTCGCGACGGGTCAATTTTCGGGTGATTACCAACTCCGAGCTGCAGATCCGCAACATAATCGAGAGGCTCGATGGAAATCAGGGTTGATTTATCCGAGCTGTGGGGAGAGGTCAAACGCCTGGGTACGCAAGTGATCGAATTCGACTGGACGGCGGTAGCGCAGTTGGATCCGATCGACATCGAGCTGCAGGGCGGCAAGGAGATCAAGCTTGATGACCTCAACGTCCTCGGGGGACTGCTCAGCGTCCATGGTCGTCAGGTGCTCCTCTATATCCCAGATCAATACGCTCCCGTCGATGTGGTGCAAGCGGCACCGGAGAAGGGCAAGCGCTTTCACGTAGCCGATTGCAAGACACTCGGCGACATGCGTTCGAAGGGGCGATTCGAGCGGTATGTTGTCACCAACAACCTGAACGGTGTATTCAAAATCACCGGCAAAAACAATCGTGGCAGTTATGACGAGGTCGAGTCCAGCCTGCGGGTGTGCAAGAACTGTCTGGAAAAACTCAATTATCAGAACTTCTGCCATGAAAGCAACCGCCAGCATATATGGCAAAGGTTTGCTATCGCCGATTTCTTCGAAACCTACAGTACCGTCTTTCGCCACCTGCCTCAGCGTCTATCTCAGACTATGGGTAATACCGACTATTCGAAGGACTGGCAGGCGATCTCCGCCGAAGTACGGCAGCGCTGCAGATTCAATTGCGATCAATGCGGTGTAAATCTGTCCGACCATCGGCACCTGCTGCATGTCCATCATGTCAACGGCGTCAGGTCGGACAACTCCAGCGCCAACCTGCGCCCACTCTGTGCTGACTGCCACCGCAAGCAGCCGATGCATGATCACTTGTTTATCTCAGCCATCAATATGAAAGCGCTCATTCGCCTGCGGCGCGAACAGCACATTATTGCCACTGACTGGAACGGTGTCATGGAGTTGGCTGACCTGGCGTTTCATGGCGCCTTGCTGCACGCCCGACAAAAGGGATTTGGCATGCCCTTGATCGGATACCAGCTCTTGGACAACACAGGCGCAGTCGTGGCGGATGTTGAGGTAGCCTGGCCAAATCAACGCATCGCTATCTATGTGTCAGAGACACCGCAGATCCCAAACTGGACCTTACTGAACCCTGTCGAGTTTATCGAACAGGTGAAGTGAGGGGGCACGGCTGCTCCAGGTTGCGGTGTGGCGCCCCCCCAAAAAAGACTTTCGCCAGCAATGCTTCGAGTAATCCCGGATCAACTGTCATGCACAGTCATGAAATGATAAAACACTGTCGTCGAATGAAAGGTTGGCAGCACGCCCGTCTATACACTGCTCCTCACGAAATACGCGGCAAGCCGCGGTATTCGGCAGCTTCGGCGCAACGTCGGGCTGTACGACATTCAGTCTTAAGGAGAATAACAAGATGCGCATAGAGCAACTCCCTGGCTTTCTCGACACCGATCTGACAGACGTGAACCTCGGCAACGCCGTGCATTTCGACGGCCCGCTCAACGAGATCAAGCGTCTGCTGCGACACAGAGCACTGTTCCTTTTCGACCAGGCCATTTTCCGTCCCGATTACATGGCATTTGCCCTACGCTTTGGCACGCTCGAAGATCGGTGAGTGTTCGTACGGTCTGGCAATAGCGGCGCGGTAATCGCAGTGCCCGTCGCAATTGCGGTCGATGCGCCTCAGGAATGGGTCAATGGATGACGCTTCTGCGGGTTGCCCGGCTTGTCGACCAAACGCTTGCGCCACTCCCTGGGGCTCAACCCATGCCAGCGCTGGAAGGCACGGCTGAATGCACTTTGGTCGGCATAGCCGAGCAAGTCGGCCAACTGCGAAATCTTGATGGTCGAGTCTTGCAGATAGTGGCATGCCATGGCCTGGCGCGACTCGGTCAGCAGGTCCTGGAACGTGTAGCCTTCAAGTTCCAGTTGGCGCTGCAGCTTGCGCGTGCTGAGGTGCATGTAGGCGGCAATGTACTCGAGGGTGGCACGGCCTTCGGGCATGAAGTTTCGGATCAGTTGCTGGACCAGCGTCGGCAGCTCCTGGGCGGACATTTGCGCCAGGTGATCGAGGTGCTGGCGAATCAGCCGGTGCAGGGCCGGGTCGGCGGATTCCAGAGGGGTGTCGAGCAAACTGGCCTCGAACATCAACCCGTTATAGGCCGTGTTGAAGCTCGGGACCATGCCGACGACGCGACGATAGTGGGCAGGTTCAACGACTGGGGTGTGTCGGATCAATATCGCCTGGGGCTGCCAGCGCTTGCCCAGTAACGTGCGCATCAGTTGCATGCCGACACCCACCGCCAGTTCCGAGCCTTGGCGGTAGCCGGGCATTGACGTCTCGGTGATCGAGTAGGCAATGACTGCGTGCTTGTCCTGCTCGTCGAGCGTGATTCGACCGGCGCCCGAGTGGATGTGGTAATAGGCGGCCAATTCCGATAGCGCTTCGCGCACGTCCTTGGCATTGCGAAACAGGTAGAGCAGGGGGCCAAACACGTTCACGCCCTGGACCAGGCCATATTGCATGGCGAACAGCCGATTCTGCGATTCCATTTCGCACAGCACCAGCAGATCCAGCATTTTGCTGTAGGAAACAAGACTGTCGGGAAATTGTTCGAGGTCGAGCGGCAAGCCGGCTCGCTTCAGCAATTTTTCCGGCTGCAGGCCTTGTTTCGCCGCAAATTCGGAAAAATTGGCCAATGCTGCGGCACGGACAAAATCGATCATGCTGGGGCCTTTTATTGTTGTTGTAAGGAGGTATCGGTTGGCAAGGCACTGCCAAAATTCTCACCCTGACGTGTCGTGTATTGAAATATTGCATGCGTGAAATGTCAAATTTTCACGACGCTCCTGATGCAGCATGTGGCTCTGTTCCTACCGTGAACCGAAGCCAGAAAAATCAGGAGAACAATCAAATGGCAATGCCGATTCCAGTCTACGAGCACAAAGACCTGCTCACGCTGAACACCAACGAACTGCCGATGTACAAGGACGCCATGCCGGGCGTGCCGGGTGTCGACGTGCAGCCGCTGTTCCTTGATCCCAACCAGGGTATCTGGGTGTTGCGCGTGGTGTTTCACCCGGGCGTGGTTCTGCCACGTCACTACCACACTGGCACGGTGCACCTGTTCACCGTCTCCGGTAAATGGAACTACGTGGAGTTTCCGGATCAGCCCCAAACTGCCGGTAGCTACCTGTATGAGCCGGGTGGCTCGATCCATCAATTCATGACGCCGGCGAGTAACACGGAGCCGACCGATACCTTCATGGTGGTCTATGGCGCCAACGTGAACTTCGATAACGAAGGCAACTACCTCGGCATGATGGATGCCAGCGACATCATGCAATTGATCGATCACCTGGTACGCGAGCGCGGCCTGGAACCGGCGAAATACATCACGCCACGCGCAGCCGATTACACCACCCGCGGCTGATAACCGCCGTTGCTGCCTGCCGTTCGGCAGGTGGCGACTCCCTTCGTGCACTGCAGCGAGAACACGCCGACTGGCGGATGTTCTGCGTGCATGCACGCGCAGATGGGCCATTGCTACAGGACATTTTTATGACGAACGCCATGATGCCCAGCGGTACAGCAGGGCAAACCCCCGACGTTCCGCGCTCCGTATTTATCACCGGGGCCAGCGGTTTCATCGGCCGCGCCCTGGTAGCGCGCTACAAGGCGCTCGGGTCTGAAGTGCGCGGCATGGACTTGTTCGCCGACCCGAACAACAACATCGTGGCGGGCGATCTGACACGGCCACAAGCCTGGGCCCAGCATGCCAAGGGCTGCGAGTTGTTCATCAACACGGCTGCGGTTGTGTCGCTGGCAGCGAACTGGAAGCTTTATCGCGACGTTTCGGTGAAGGGCGTGCGCAACTGCCTGGATGCCGCCATTGCCGGTGGTGCCAGACGCTTCGTACAGTTTTCTTCTATTGCGGCGCTGGGCTGGGACTATCAGGGTGACGCCGATGAACGCAGCGATGTGGTGATCGGCAACCAATATCGCTACGGCGTGGCCAAGGGTGCCAGTGAGCACATGGTGTTGGCCGCCCATGCCGCGGGTGAGATCGACTGCACCATCGTGCGGCCGGGCGATGTGTACGGTCCGGGGTCGCGAGCCTGGCTCAGTGAGCCCATGAAAATGGCCAAGGCGGGGGCGTTGATTCTGCCCAATGGCGGCAAGGGCATTTTCACACCCGTGTACGTCGATGACCTGCTCGATGGCGTCATGCTCGCGGCCGGCCTGCCTCAGGCCGTCGGCCACATTTTCCATCTTAGTAGCGACAGCCCGACCACGTGCAAAGCGTTCTTTTCCAACCATTGGCGTTGGGCGGGTCGCCGTGGCGCGCCGCGCTCCTTGCCATTGTGCGTGGCGGTAGCGATCACGCACCTGCTCTGGAGTGTAGGCCGCGTGCTCAAGATCAAGGGCGAAGTCACGCCTGACACGATGTACATGTTCGCCCGCAAAGGGGGCGTTTCCATTTCCAAGGCCCAACACATGCTCGGCTACCAACCCAAGGTCGATCTGGAGGAAGGCCTGCGCCGTTCCGAAGCCTGGCTGCGCGAAAGTGGCCAGATCGGTTGAAGGTACGGCCTCATTTCAACTCGGAGAATAATAATGACAAGGCTCTATCTGTCCGCGCTCGCCATGGCGCTGACCCTGGCGATCGCATCGCCAATAACCGCCATTGCTGCGGGTGATCCCTTTATCAAGTCGCAGGTCGTCGCCGAAAACATGCAACCGGTGGTTGTCCATCCCGAGCAGCAAAAGGCCGTGATGGAAAGGCTGGCAGCCCTGGAAAAGCGTACCGGACGCAAGCCGAATATCCTGATCCTGTTGGTCGATGACCTGGGGTGGGGGGATGTGGGGGCCTACGGCGGCGGTACCAGCATCGGTGCACCGACGCCGCACATCGACAACCTGGCCCAAGGTGGCCTGAAGCTGACGTCCACCTATGCCCAACCCACGTGCACGCCTACACGCTCGGCAATGATGACGGGACGCTTGCCGGCCCGTACCGGGCTGACTCGCCCGATCCTTACCGGTGAAAGCCCGAAGGTCAACCCGTGGGCGTCGGAGCAGACGGCGGCGGGCCTGTTGTCCGAAGCGGGTTATGCCACCGCGCTTTCGGGCAAGTGGCACCTCGGCGAGCCCGATGGTTTCCAGCCACAGCAAGTGGGCTACGACGAGTATTACGGCATCCTCAGTGTTGCCAGCGAGTTTTCCCAGGCCCTGGATGCGCGCATGGTACCCAACCTGGTGCTGCGCCCCGAGCGCATGGCGGCCTTGAAGCAGGTCAGCCGCTCGGCAATTACCAGCGGCAAGCGCGGCGAGTTGGCCAAGGTTGCCGAGCCGATCGATTCGATCGAGGCCCTGGCCGAAATCGATCAGAAATTTGCCGACTTCTCCGACGATTTCATCCGTCGCTCGGCCAAGGCCAGCAAACCGTTCTACCTGGTACATGCCTTCTCGCGGGTGCACAACGACAATTACCCGGCCAAGGGCTACGCAGGCAAGAGCCCGGCAGGCTTCCCCTACAAGGATGCGGTGGTCGAAGTCGACGATATCGTCGGGCGCCTGATGCAGACGCTCAAGGACACCGGCCAGCTCGACAACACACTGGTGTTCTTCACTTCCGACAACGGCCCGTCCGAAGACCTGTTGCCGGACGGTGGCTATACCCCGTTCCGTGGCGGCAAGGGCACTACCTGGGAGGGCGGAGTGCGCGTTCCCGGCATTGCCTACTGGCCGGGCATGGTGCCCGCGGGCCAGGAAAGCGATGGCCTGTTTGACCTGATGGACCTGTTCAACACCAGCCTGGCGGTGGCGGGGCGTGCCGACAAGATTCCCGCCGACCGCTACATCGACGGCGTCGATCAGACCTCCTTCCTGCTCGCCGATGCCGGC
>RCUU01000424.1_pt1 | contig 23641 bp, 21 predicted proteins | sample 2166211 | NCBI WGS metagenome assembly RCUU01 (sample SAMN09932620, study PRJNA488358) | compost metagenome | feature: garden; material: soil; isolation source: compost soil in phenylacetic acid-enriched culture | place: Germany: Experimental Botanical Garden Goettingen | collected 2016-01-27
CCCCAGCTCCAGCATCTGCTCCTCCGCTGAAGCACCGTTCTCGATCGCCTCCTGCAGCTCGTCTGCCTCCTCACGGATTTTGGCCAGAACGTCGCCTACATTATCCCAATCGAAACCCACCTTGGAGGCCTTCTTCTGCAGCTTGTAAGCTTTCATCAGCGCCGGAAGATCACGGGGAACACCACTAAGCGCAGACTCGGCTTCGGGCTTCAGGCCCTTGCGCCGCTTCTCCTCAGCCTTCATGCCTTCCCAGTTCTTCAACGCTTCCTCTGCATTGCCGGCTTCGGTGTCCCCAAATACATGCGGATGACGGAAGATCAGCTTGTCATTCAGGCCTTCAATGACGTCGTAGACATTAAAGGTGCCCAGCTCCTCTGCCATCTGGGCATGCAGCATAATCTGGAGCAGCAGGTCGCCGAGCTCTTCCTTCATGTGATCCGGATCATCCTCATCAATCGTTTCAAGCACCTCATAGGTTTCCTCTATCAGATTCTTGCGAAGAGATTCATGCGTTTGCTCCCGGTCCCAGGGGCAGCCCTCCGGACTGCGCAGAATATCAACGATTTCATGCAGGCGGGCAAAGCTGCGGCGTCTAGCTGTCTCCGCACGGTTCGCCGGAACGTACACCAGCGACAGATTACCGTAGCCGGACAGGCGGTCCAGCTCGTAGAGCGGTACGCGGTCAATCTGCTCTTCGCCCTCCACCCCAAGCGCATGGCCAACAATGACCTCATACTCCGGCGGGTACAGCTCCAGCAGGCAGAGCTTGGTCTCCGAAGCGGTAAAACTGTCATACACCTGTCCGATCAGCGTATGCAGCTCGGGCTGAAGCTGGGAGCTGCGGATGCCGGTAGCATCCAACAGCTGAAAGCCCTCGATCGGGTCAAAGCCAAGGCGCACAAAAGCCTCGTCCAAGAAGCTCTCGCCGCCGAGAATGTCCAGCCTGACTCCCGCCTCCGGGCAGCGCTCCCGCAGCAGGGAAACTGCTGATTCGGCAACCATGGGATGCCCCGGGACGGCATAGACAATTTCCGTGCCCGCCGGCGCGGAAGCCGCCTCCCCGATTAATCGGGCTGCAATGGCCTCATATACTTCAGGAAAGGAAGACAGCGATTCATACAGGTAGTCAAAAGACTGTGAAGCAATCTCAAGCTCCGCCAGAGCCGCCATCACCGGATGCTCTGCGGTCCGCACGTAAACGGCAGATGCCGCCTTCAGCTTCTTGATAATACCCAGCGTCAGCCGGTCCGGGTTCCCTGAGCCCAGCCCGACCACGGTTAGTGTTGCACTCATGCGATTCTACTCCTTCCAGGCGGCCGCTGCCCTATGTGCGGGTGACCGCTCTATGTACTGCTGATATATAGCCTAACAATGGACAAGGCTGGCAAGCTTCTAGGGAAGCAGGCGCAGCTTCTTCAGCTTGTCCGCAAGCTTAGGGCCGAAGCCCGGCAGCTGACGCAGCTCTTGCTCGCTGAGCAGCCGCAGGGCGATAGCGCCTGCGGCAAAGGCGGCGCAGCCCGCCAGCACGCCGAGCAGGCTCTGCGCCAGGGCCGCGGTGCGGCTGCCGCCCAGGCCCGCAGCTTCCGCCGCAGCGCCGGTAGCGGAGCTCACGGCGGCGGCGGCCAGGCCGAGGCCCGCCAGCAGCAGCGCGGGCCGCAGCAGGGCATCTGCGAGGCGCAGCCGCAGATGGCCCTGGCGGTGCAGCAGCAGCACGTTCAGCGCTGCTGCGAAGCCGTGTGCGGCCACGCTAGCGATGGCCGCGCCGGTAATGCCCTGCTGCGGCACCAGCAGCAGGTTCAGGGCCGCCTTGAGCAGCGCGGCGGCCAGGAGGTGCAGCGCCGGCGCGCGCACGGCGCCAAGGCCCTGCAGCAGCGCGGCCGAGATGATGCTGACCGTACCGCCGGCGGCGGTGAAGGCCAGCCAGATCATCGTGCTGCTGCCGGAGGCGTCGCCGTAGAGGGCGATGTTGATCGGCTCCGCAAGCACGGCCAGGCCTGCAGAGGCGGCCAGGCCCAGCAGCCAGAACCAGCGCAGCGACAGGCTGCAGCGGGTCTGGATCAGCCCGAGGTCACCCCGGTACTTGGCCTCGGCCAATGCCGGGATGAAGACAACGGACAGCGAGGTCGCGAGCATCGTGACGATCTGTACCAGCGGCAGGCCTCGGTTATAGATCCCGAATTGCGCCATCGCTGCTGCTTCGCTTCCGCCGGAGGACAGCAGGCGGGGCACGGTGAACACATCCACCAGTCCGATGAGCGGCACGGCCAGGGCCCCCAGCATGACCGGAAGCCCGTAAGCCAGCAGCTGCGGGATTCGTACGCTTGCCTTCCGGTGGTCTGGAGCAAGCTGTCTTTGCTCTTTCGTCCATGATGTCGCCCCCGCTGTCTCTGATGCAGCGGCAAGCTCCGGTTCCGCTTGGCGGAGGCGGTGCCGCCGCAGATACAGCAGCATGATCAGCAAACCCGCCGCACCACCGCCAGCCGAGCCCAGCAGCGCGCCTGCGGCAATGCCTGAGGCATCGGCCCGGATAGAGGTCAGATAGAGCAGCAAAGCGATCATAACCGCTACACGCACCGTCTGCTCGACTACCTGGGAAACGGCAGTAGGCACCATATTATGCAGGCCCTGAAAATAACCGCGCAGCGCAGCCATAAGCGGAACAACCGCCAGCCCCCACGCACTGCTGCGCAGCGCAGGGGTAATATGCGAATTGCCGACCCATACCGATATCACTGGAGCCCCCGCATAGACAAGAATCCCGATCAGCACGCCGCTGGCACCGGTAAGAATGGCGGACAGCTTCAGAACCCGGCGCCCTTCCTGCTCCTCTCTTCCTGCAGAGGCCTCTGCCACGAATTTCGAAACGGCGGACGGCAGTCCCAGCATCGCCACGGTTACCAGCATGGTATACAGCGGATACACGGTATTATAGATGCCGAATACAGCATCTCCGCCCAGATTCTGCAGCGGTATTTTCTGCAAGGTGCCAATCAGCTTGGAAAGGATGGCTGCAGCACTAAGAATGAACGCTCCTTGCAGCAGCTTGGAGCCCTGCGACTTAAGTTTCATACATATACCTGCTTCTACAGCTACAACTGCTATGATGGGATGAATTTCTATATTATAACGCATATGAATGCCAGACGACAAAAACCCCGCCATTCCTTTTGCTTAACTTACTCAAAAGGTAGCGGGGCCTTAGTTTCAAAACAATCACTGCTCCATTTGCTTGCCCAGGAAGGCTGCGGCCGTTTCGGCCATTTTCACTTCCATCTGCGCCATTTTTACCGAGTCATCTTTATTCAGCAACACCACACAGCCGATGGGGTCTCCACCCGAAATAATAGGAGCAGCCACATAGGAGGATACGGTCTCGGGATGGTCTTTACCGATGTCGTAGCTGCCTGCATTCGTTTCAAGCACGGTCTTGCGGCTCTCCATCACTTTCTCAAGAAGTGCACCCACCTGTTTCTCCAGGTAATCCTTTTTGGAGCCTCCGGCCAGGGCAATGAAGCTGTCCCTGTCGGTGATCATGGTAATATGGCCTGTTCCTTCGAAGAGCGATTCTGCATATTCTTTAGCAAAATCACCCAGCTCGCCAATCGGGGAATACTTTTTCAGTATGACTTCACCGTCACGGTCGACGAAGATTTCCAGTGGATCACCTTCACGGATACGCAGAGTGCGCCGAATTTCTTTGGGGATAACAACTCGTCCGAGGTCATCAATACGTCGTACAATTCCAGTAGCTTTCATTTCACATGTTGCCCCGCTTTCATAAGAAGTATGGTCCAACTACTGTCCATTATGGGAATAGATAATCCCAGTGATTTATCGTAATATCTGACCATAGTATTCATCTCTTCCCAGTTCCTTATACATCCTCCGGCATGTCTAAAAAAGTTCAGCGGATCTCCGGCATCATCCCGGGAATATCATCAATTCTAAATTCATAAAACCCAAACAGCCCCGCCGCTTATAGCGAGGGGCTGTTCTGATACAGGATAAGCTTTTATTTGGCTGCTTCCGTAGCAGCCGGAGCTTCAGCGCTTGGTGCGGTTGTAGGCTCAGTTCCGCCATTTGTTGCTCCCGGTTCAGCGGCAGCCGCGGAGCTCTTCGGCAGATTAATTTTGACATCCAGCGACTCCAGATCCTTTTCGAGGAAGGATTCCAGGCCCTGGGAAGCGAGTGAACCCTTAATGGTTTCCTTCTGCTCAGCGGTCAGCTTGTCGAAGGTTGTCTCTGTACGGGACTCCACTTCTATAATGTGATAACCATAAGTTGTTTTCACCGGATCGCTGATCGTGTTCAGCGGCAGAGTCTGGGCGGCCTGCTTGAATTCCTCCACGTAGCCTCCAAGCGCCTTGTCCTTAATTTCGCCGCCGGCATCCTTGGACCCCGTATCATCGGAATATTCTTTGGCTGTTGCCGCAAAATCCGCTCCGCCATCCAGTTTCGCCTTAACTTCCTTGGCCAGCTTCAGCGCATCTGCATCTGCGCGTTCCTTGCCGGCAGCATCCGTCAGGCCAATCAGCACATGGCGAAGCGTAGCTACGGTGAAGTCACCTTTAGTTTTTTCATATTCAGCCTTTACCTGGTCGTCCGTTACTTTAAGCAGCATGTCCTGATATACGGTAAGCACACGCAGCATGTAGGAACGGATATCGGCTTCAGTCAGATTGGCTTGCTTGAGAGTACTATCATAAGTGTCGCCAAGCCCTGTCTTGATGGAATTGACTTGTTCATCCGCTTCCTTCTCGGCTTCCTTCTTCGCGGCATCCGTGGCTTTGCCGGCCAGGTATTCAAAAGCAACCTCCTGCTTCAGGATCGACTCCTTAAACGCGTCAATTTCCAAGTATGCAGCCTGCTGCGGTGACAGGAGCTTCATGACACGGGTGTCCATATCAAATTCCTTTTCGGTTATGGTGCCTCCTTTGTAGGTGGCTACCGCCTTGCTGTTGTCCTCAGCGGCATTGCTGTTATTGTCATTGCTGCAGGCTGCCAGCATGGAGAAGGAAACTGCCGCCGCCAGTGAAACGAGCAGCACTTTCCAGGATTTTGTTTTATTTGATGACATTGTGTAGTTCTCCCTTCGATTTTAAAGACTGTTTGGCCGCCGCCAGGAACTGTTCCAGCAAGTCAAGCAGCTCCTTGTCCCCCAGATCCTTGGATTTCACGCGGATGGTTGCCTTGGCGTCCCTATCAAATTGTACACGTCTTTCAAAGCTATTTCCAACTTTGGCAAGCTTCGCCGTATCAAAAGCGCCGGTGCTGCCTTCATGGAAGTTCAGCGAAACCTCATCGCCCCGCCGGACCATCGATTCCATGCCGTAAAGCTTGCCATACACCTTCAGGCGGGCTACGGATAACAGGTTGACTACAGCCTCAGGAAGCTCACCGAAGCGGTCCAGCAGCTCGTCTTCCAGCTCGGCGGCATCTTCAAGCGAAGCCACAGCGGCAACCTTTTTATAGATCTCTATTTTTTGAATGCTGTCATAAATATACTCAGACGGCAGATAGGCATCAATCGACAAATCAATGACCGTATTACCTTGCTTAAGCGAGGTATCCTCCTCGCCAAGCACGCTGACTTTGCGTTTGCGGATCTCTTCTGCAAGCATCTGCGAATAAAGGTCAAAACCGACAGACGCAATGAACCCGTGCTGCTCGGCGCCAAGCAAATTGCCCGCTCCGCGAATGGAAAGGTCGCGCATGGCGATTTTGAAGCCGGAGCCCAGCTCTGTGAATTCCTTAATCGACTGCAGGCGCTTCTCGGCTACCTCAGTAAGCACCTTGTCACGCTGGTACGTAAAATAAGCATAGGCAATCCGGTTGGAGCGTCCTACCCGTCCACGCAGCTGGTAGAGCTGGGACAACCCCATTTTGTCAGCATCATGGACAATCAATGTATTGACGTTCGGGATATCCACCCCGGTCTCGATGATACTGGTGCTGACCAGCACATCGTATTCTCCATCGAGGAAGTCAAGAATAGTCTTCTCCAGCTCTGACTCGGACATTTGGCCATGGCCGATACCGACCCGGGCTTCAGGAACAAGCATGGAGATCTGCGCCGCCATTTCCTGGATTCCCTGGACACGGTTGTAGAGATAATAGACCTGTCCGCCCCGGGCGAGCTCGCGCTCCACAGCCTCCCGGATGAGCGTCTGGCTATGCTCCACCACATACGTCTGTACGGGAAAGCGGTTCTCCGGCGGTGTCTCAATAACGGACAAGTCCCGTACACCGAGCATTGACATATGCAGGGTACGGGGAATAGGCGTCGCCGTAAGAGTCAGCACATCGACGTTTGTCTTCAACTTCTTGAGTTTTTCCTTATGCGTGACACCAAACCGCTGCTCCTCATCCACAATCAGGAGGCCCAGGTCTTTAAAAACCATATCCTGCGACAACAGCCTGTGCGTGCCAATCACCACGTCTACTGTTCCCTGGCGCACACCCTTGATTGTCTCGTTCTGCTCCTTACGGCTGCGGAAACGGCTGAGCACCTGGATGTTAAGCGGATAGTTGGCAAAACGCTCACGGAAGGTCTCATAATGCTGCTGGGCCAGAATAGTCGTTGGCACCAGCACTGCAACCTGCTTGCCTTCAATCGCCGATTTAAAAGCGGCACGAATCGCCACCTCAGTCTTGCCGTAGCCTACGTCACCGCAGAGCAGCCGGTCCATCGGCCGGTTCTGTTCCATGTCCTTCTTGATTTCCTCAATCGCCCGCAGCTGATCGCGCGTCTCTTCATAAGGGAACATCTCTTCGAATTCGCGCTGCTCCTGGGTATCCTTCTCGAAACCATAGCCCAGCGCGCTTTGGCGCTCGGCGTAGAGCTTGATGAGGTCGTCGGCAATATCCTGCACCGAGGAACGCACCTTGCTTGTGACTCTTGTCCATTCATTGCCGCCAAGCTTATAGACCTTCGGCTCCTTGTCCTCCGAGCCTACATATTTCTGAATCAGATCAATTTGTTCGATGGGAACAGAGAGCTTATCGCCCCCGGCATACAGAATATGCATATAATCACGGTGAATTCCGCTAACCTCCAGCGTCCCGATCCCCATGTATTTGCCGATCCCGTGATTCTGGTGAACGACATAATCGCCGATTTTCAGTTCAGTGTAGCTCTTGATCCGTTCAGCATTATCGATGCCCTTGGATACCTTGCGTGCCTTGCGCTGCTTCTGGGAGAACATTTCTCCTTCGGTAATAACTGCAAGATGTATGGAGGGCAGCTCAAACCCGGAGCCCAGATTCCCCTGGAGGATCGTAGGCTCCTCAATTCCGTAATCATACAGAACCCGGCGGACCCGCTCCATCCGTTCTTCGCCATTTGCCAGCATAATAACCTTAACACCTGATTTATGCCAGCGCTCCATCTCCGATTTCAGCACATTCATCTGGCCATGGAAATCCTGCATGCCCCGGCTGATGAACCCCAGAATATTCTGGGGCTGGATATGCGGAACCTGACGCAGGAAAATAGACATGAACAGGCTTTGGAAGGGCCGCTGATACATAACGGCATCACTTTCGACAGAAAGCTGCAGATCAGGCAGTGTTTTTCCGTTTTGCAGCAGATGCAGGTTCCATTCTGACTCATCCCGTTCAAGCTGCTTCGCTGTTTCCAGCAATCTGGCCGGTTCATCCAGTACCAGAAGCGTATCCTGTGCCATGTAATCGTACAGATGGGTACGTTCTGGATATAAGAGACTGATATATTTATAGATTTCCGGAAAATACGTGCCTTCGCGGAGCATTTCCAGCTCCCGCCCCATTTCCTCGCGCAGGCGCAGCTTAGCCTGGCGGTCGGTCATCTTTTCGAGCTGCCGTTCCAGCATTGCCGACGCTTCTGTAGAAGCTGAATCCAGGCGCATTGAATCGGCAATAATTTCTTTGGCAGGTGTGATCTTCACGCTACGCACCTTATCGATCGAACGCTGGTCCTGCGGGTCGAAGGTACGGATCGAGTCTACCTCATCATCAAACAGCTCCACCCGGAAGGCAAGGGGAGAAGTCATAGGGTAGAAATCAATAATACCGCCCCGCACGCTGAGCTCGCCTCGGTTCTCTACCCGCTCTACCCGTTCGTAGCCCATTTTAATCATGGACATCAGGAAATCATCAAGCACAAGCGTCCCATCCTGCGAAATGGTCAGTTCAGCGTCAGCCATCACATGAGGGGAAGGAAGCAGGCGGCGTACACCGGAGTAGGGAACTACGACCACTCCACGGAAGCCTTGGGCGCACTTGGTCAGCACATCAATCCGCTGGGCCAGTGTCTCAGGGCTGGAAACCGCTGCCTCAGCGGCAACAAGCTCGTTGGCAGGGTAGAGCAGCACGCGATCCGGAGAAAGCGCTTCCTGTAAATCCTCAGCCATCTTCTGGGCTGAGAACATATTATGAGTAACTACAAGCAGCGGACGCTCCGTTTCTTCATGAAGCGCTGCCAGCATAATTTGTCTGGCCGAACCGGATAAGCCCGAGATGAGCTGCTCTTTCATGCCTGCAGCAACACCGCGGGTAACGGACTGAAAATCGGGATCTTTCGAAAAAGCTTCTATAAGACCTTGTAACAACAGGCGCACCTCTCTTACTAAACAGGCCGGCCCTGCCCTGTGGGCAGGTGCCACCTATTATAATTAGAATCGAAAACAAGCCTTAGCGATAAGGCCAAGGCTTGCGGAAGACAATAGAGACTGCCGCTTCCACTTTACTGAAGCGGACTGGCCAGCAGACTGAGCTCAGGGTTATTATCCAAGGCTTCCTTGCAGTAATTGCAAGTCACCTTTACCGTAATCTCGCCGTCTGAATCAGACGCTATGATATCTCTGCGCTCCGCAGGGGTCAAGGAATGAAGGCCCAGCTGCATTTCTGTACTATCACTCCTCTGGATGCTTCCCAGAAAAGTCCGGCAGTGCCTGCATACGTAGTTTATTGCCATCTATATGCCTCCTGAAGGTAGTATATACCTTCAGTATGCCCCGCGTGACTTGGCTTTAGCCTTAAGGGAAGGCACTGCCATCTTGTCCTCAGCCGTTAAATTTGGCCATGGTCTGCTCAAACGTATGCTTCAAACTGAACTCCAACGCTGAACAGGTATCCTGAATCATCGTTCCCAGTTTGTCTCCATCCTTCTTGGGGAAGGTGGAAAGCACATAGTCAACGATGGCAAAACCGGGTTCGGGACGGGATATCCCCATCCGCACGCGGTTGAAGCTTTGGGTACCGGTATGCTGTATGATGGACTTGATTCCGTTATGGCCTCCTGCGCTTCCCTGGTAGCGCAAGCGGACTTTACCGAATTCCGTATCCAAATCATCATATACGACGATCATATCTTCAAGCTGTACTTTGTAATAATCCATATAGGCTCGGACAGCTTCCCCGGAAAGATTCATAAACGTCATCGGTTTGATCAGGACGGTCTTGACTCCGTCAATCACACCTTCACCGATAACAGACTTGCATTTGTTCTGATTAAACACTATGCCGTGTCTAGCCGCCAGTTCGTCCAAAGCCATAAAGCCGACATTATGCTTCGTTTTGGCGTACTGCGGTCCGGGATTTCCGAGTCCAACAATCCATTTCATGATGGGGCTATCCTTTCCTTCCGCCTCCTCGGCAGAGGCGTTCCGTTTTTGGTACAATAAGCGTATATTCCGAAGACAGGTGATGAAACATGCTACATCAAGGCGAAATCTTAACACTTCTGCGCCATTTTCAGTACCATATCCAAAATGCTGTGCCTGTTGAGGTATATAGAGGCAACGTGCACGTTGACATCGGTATGGTGACGGCTGTGGATGAAGGCTTTGTCGAGCTGCAGGGAACTCTCTATAACCGCAGCCTCTTCACCTTCATCTCGCGTCCAGGGTACTAAAAAAGTGGCTTTCGCATTACGCCGATAAGGGTTACATCTTCCTCGCGAAAGGTGTAACCCTTTTTCTATCTCCGGGCAGTCTATTCGATTTCGAACAATTTGCTGATCGACAGCTCTTCATGAACGCGGATAATGGCCTCGCCCATAAGTGGAGCTACGGACAGAACTTTCAACTTGGAAGTCGGATTGCTGCTGCGAATTGGAATGGTATCCGTCACGATAATTTCTTTGATTGGAGAGTTTTCCAGACGTTCATGTGCAGGGCCGGACAATACAGGATGGGTACAGCAAGCATACACTTCCTTCACGCCGCCTTCCATCAGGGCATTGGCTCCCAGCACGATGGTTCCCGCTGTGTCGATGATATCATCGATCAAAATCGCTGTTTTGCCCTCGATGTTACCGATGATGTTCATGACTTCACTGACATTCGGCTCCGGACGGCGCTTGTCGATAATCGCCAGCGGTGCATTCAGGAAATCAGCCAGCTTTCTTGCCCGCACCACACCGCCATGGTCAGGAGACACGACCACAGGGTTCTGAATCTGCTTGGAACGGAAATATTGGGCAAGAATCGGAACACCCAGCAGATGATCCACCGGAATATCGAAGAAGCCTTGAATCTGCATCGCGTGAAGGTCCATGGTAATGACGCGGTGTGCACCTGCTTTTTCAATCAGGTTCGCTACCAGCTTGGCCGTAATTGGATCACGGGAACGGGCCTTGCGGTCTTGACGGGCATACCCGTAATAAGGAATAACCACATTGATGCTCTTCGCAGAGGCGCGTTTGAGCGCATCTACCATAACCAGAAGCTCCATGAGGTTATCGTTAACCGGACCACAGGTGGACTGTACAATATATACATGACAGCCGCGCACGCTCTCTGACAGCTTAACCTGAATCTCTCCGTCGCTGAAGCTGGTGGTATGGGATTCTCCCATGGGAATGCCGATATAATCAGCGATTTGACTAGCCAGCTTGGGATTGGAATTGCAGGTGAAAATCTTTAGTTTGGAATCGCAATAAGTCATAAAATATAAACCCTCCGTGACGGAATTTAACTTCCAAGTGGCGCCGGCGCGGATTTGCGGGTCCGTCCGGCGCTATGGCTTCTGGCGCTCTACGATGGACTCGACTGGTCTTTCTTAGCTTTGGCCCGGGCGCGGATCTTCTCAGCATACCCTGGCTTGTTTTCCTGTCTTACTCTGGCAATAGCCAGATCATTCTCCGAAACCGAACGTGTGATGGTCGACCCGGCAACGACAAACGCCCCCTTGCCCACTGTAACCGGAGCTACAAGGTTCACATTGCTGCCGATAAAAGCATCATCGCCAATTTCGGTTCTGGATTTATTATAGCCGTCATAATTGACGGTAATTGCACCGCAGCCCACATTAACATTCTTGCCAACAGTTGCATCGCCAATATAACTTAAGTGCGATACTTTGGAGCCATCCCCAATGCTGGCATTCTTGATTTCCACGAAATCGCCGACCTTTACCTCTTCGCCAAGCACAGCGCCTGGACGCAAATAGGCAAAAGGCCCAACCGAGGTCCGTGCACCGACACGCGCCTGATTCAGTACGGAGTGTTTGACTTCAGCACCGTTCATAATCACACAGTCCTCAATCTCACTGGAAGGTCCGATGCTGCAATCTTCACCGATGACCGTCTTCCCTTTCAGGACGGTTCCCGGATAAAGTGTAGTGTCTGCTCCAATCTTCACATCTGCTGCGATATAGGTGGAGGCAGGATCAATAATGGTCACACCGTTCAGCATATGCTGGCGGTTGATGCGCTGACGCATCAGGCTCTCCGCTTCCGATAAGGCCAAACGGTCATTAACGCCAATAGACTCCGCAGCATCATGAGCCTGATATCCCAGAACGATATCCCCCTGTGCCCGGAGTATGCCGATAACATCGGTCAAATAATATTCCTGCTGGTTATTGCTGTTCGTGACCTTTTCCAGAGCTGCGAACAGCTTGGCGTTATCAAAACAATAAGTCCCAGTGTTAATCTCGTTCACAGCAGCTTCCTCAGGAGAGCAATCCTTCTGTTCCACAATCTTCAGCACGCCGCCATCTTTGCCGCGAATAATTCTTCCGTAGCCTGCAGGCTGCTCCATGACAGCTGTAAGTACGGTTGCTGCCGCGTTCTGGCCTTCATGCAGAGCCATAAGCCCTTCAAGCGTTTCCGCAGTTACGAGCGGGGTATCTCCGCAGATCACAACCGTTGTGCCTGCTTCACCACCGAGAAGGTCTTTTGCCTGCTTAACGGCATGGCCTGTACCCAGCTGTGTTTCCTGTAGCACATATTCAGCGTCCTGGCCGATATAAGCTTTCACTTTCTCTGCGCCATGACCGACAACTACAACAGTGCGCTGGCATCCGGTCGCTTTTACTGTATCAAGTACATGCCCTACCATCGGTTTGCCGCAGACGGGGTGCAGCACTTTGTATAATTTAGATTTCATGCGCTTGCCTTGACCTGCAGCAAGTACAACAGCCATTCTTTTCAAGAATGCCAACCTCCTACTTCTTTAGCTCACTACTGAATATATCTCATTCCGGGCAAAAAGAAAAGAGAACCATGAAGGCATGGTTCCCTTTTCTTCGAACCCCAATAAAAAAACGGCATGGCCCTAAGCCGCCCGAACGAGGGCAGCCGTCCTTCAGAGACAGCCCTTGGCTTAGGCTCCCTCTTCAATGACCTCTTCTTCTTCAGTAGCGGCGCGATCATACTCGGCCAGAACCGCAGATTGAATCTTCTCGCGTGTTCCCGAAGAAATCGGGTGTGCGATATCGCGGAATTCCCCATCCGGTGTACGCTTGCTGGGCATTGCAACGAACATCCCGTTATTACCGTCGATGACGCGAATGTCATGAACAACAAACTCGTTATCGATTGTAATGGATGCGATTGCTTTCATTCTCCCCTCAGAGTTAACGCGGCGGAGTCTGACATCCGTAATTTGCATGTGTGTGTTCACCACCTTTTTCCATCAGAGACTTGGTGTATAATTCCACACAGCAAAGCGAATTCCTTCTTTTTGATTCCATAAAATACCTGATTAAGAAGATTATTTTTGCCATACCATCGTTTTCGACACATTTCGTGGACTTCTCTGTGTTTTCCTTACGGATTCGACATTTTAGTCACTCTTATGGATATGGGGTTCTCCCCGGTTTAAAAAGAGAAATAATTCCCCGGATGTGCGGATATCCGCCGTCCCTTGGAATCGACTTCGCTTAGCTTTACCAGCGATACATAGTCATGCAGCAGGCGCTCCTCATTGTCGACCGCACCGGATTCCACCAGCACGCCGACACCCGCAACTTCGGCATTGAATTCGCCCAGCAGATCGACCATGCCGCGTACGGTGCCGCCTGCCTTCATGAAGTCATCCACAATCAGCACCCTGGACTTCTCCCTGAGCGCCCGTCTGGACAACGACATCGTATGTATGCTCTTATGCGACCCCGAGACATAGTTGATGCTTACTGCCGAGCCCTCTGTGACCTGATGGTCACGGCGCACCAGCACTACCGGAAGTCCCAGCTGTGCAGCCGTAGCATACGCAAGTGGAATGCCTTTGGTCTCCACCGTCATTACGACATCAATCTCTACACCATAGAAGGCGGTGGCGATGATCTTGCCGGCCTGCTCCATCAGGGACGGAAGCCCAAGCAGATCAGACATATACAAATAGCCGCCAGGCAGGATCCGGTCACTTTGTTCAAGCTGCCCGCACAGGCCATCAACGAAAGCAAGCGCCATGTCAGTAGGCATCCGCGGAATATAGCGCACACCGCCGGCCGCACCGGCCAGTGTCTGCAGTTCTCCCATGCCTTCGCCTTCAAATACCTCTTTTATAATAGCCAAATCTTCACTGATGGATGACTTTGCCGCCCCGTATCGGTCTGCAAATGTAGACAGCGGCAGGAGGTCATGCGGTTTCTCAAGCAAAAATTGGGTCATATCTACCAAACGTTGGCTTCTTTTAAGTTTTTTCACGGAATGCTCCTCGCCAAAACCGAATATTATTAAAAATAATATCACTTTTGTACGGATTTTTACAAGTACGGTAATTTTTCCGGTCACTTTCAGGGCAGTGTATACTCAGCTGAGCGAACGCACAGCGTAGACCTCCTTGCAGAAACCGCGCAATCCGTTATAGATTCTGGCGACTTTGGATTGCTTCGACACCAGGCCGAACACCGTAGGCCCGCTGCCGGACATAAGCACACCGTCGGCGCCCAGCTTGACCATGGCTTCCTTCAGCTGCTGTACCTCCGGGTGCAGCTTCAGAGTGACATCCTCCAGCACGTTGCCGAGCCCTGCGCAGACGGCTGCGAAGTCGCCGGCTTCGATGGCTGCCTGCATCCGGGACGCAGACGGATGCACCGCTATGCTGTTCGCGCGTACGCGTCCGTACACCTCCGCCGTCGATACATTGATCGGCGGCTTGGCCAGGACGACCCAGCACTGCGGCGGACTCTGGATGGGAGTCAGCCGTTCGCCTCTGCCCGTAGCCAGGGCAGTACCGCCTGTGACGCAGAACGGAACGTCCGAGCCCAGCTCGGCGCCCAGTTCCTGCAGCTCCTGTGCCGGGATGCCCAGGCGCCAGAGCCGATTCAGGCCGCGCAGCGTAGCCGCGGCGTCACTGCTGCCGCCGGCCAGGCCGGCAGCGACCGGGATTCTTTTGTCCAGATGGATATGTACGCCACTCTTCACGTTATAACGGTCTTTAATAAGCCTGGCCGCCTGGAAAGCCAAGTTCTTCTCATCCAATGGAATATATCCAGCCTGGCTTGAGATGATAATCGAATCCCGTTTCAGCTCGGACAGCTCCAAGCGGTCCGCCAGATCGACCATGGTCATTATCATTTCCACCTCATGAAAACCATCCGCGCGCTTGCTCAGCACATCCAGCATCAGATTGATCTTGGCCGGCGCTTTCTCATACATTTTCAAGGCGTTCACCCACCTTCACTTTTCCCGTAAAAACAACTTAACATATTATATGAGAAACTCGTAACGAAGTCCATCAAGTAGAAAAGGTTTGCCGCCATTTTTTTAAGGACGGTACCGTTTCAGCGAAAAATATATATTTTAACAAAAGTTCGACGCATGACGAAAAGGTACTGCCGTCCTGGCAGCACCCCTCGCACAACTGTGCTCTGCACAATCCTTCCCTACGACTTCCGCGCTGCCTGCTCGGCGAGCTGAATGGCTCTTTTCACCATATTCCCGGCGTCCTTCGCCCGGATTCCGCCCCAGCCGTCGCGTTCTACCGTCTCATAAAAACCCAGTTCCTTGGCCAGCTCCGTCTTCAGCTCCTCCGACATCATACCCCGTTTTCTGCGGCTCATTAACGGAATTCCTCCTTAAAATGATGGATGGCGAGATTGTTGCTGCTTTAGTATGCTGCCAAGACGCGGCGGCCATTCAGGCAAGAATAACAAAAAACAGCCTCCCTCGCGGGAGACTGCCCAAAAACCGTTAAGCTTTAATATACATAATCCGCATCTGCCCATCATCTTCACACACTGTAATTTCTACAGTTTCCGTAAGGATGTCGGCGTAGCTGTAGGAGACTCGCTTGAAGGTTTGCTGCTCCTGATCCAGTTTGACAATAAATACAGAAGGGTACGTTTCTTCCAGGACACCGGTGCGTTCAACGGTTTTACGACGACCTCCGTTTGCACGCAACGTGATCTTATGACCGACGTGAGCTTCGAGACTGCGTTTAATTTCCAACAGCGCGTTATTAGCCATTGCCTGACGACCACCTCTTTCCTTGTCCATTATACAACTTTCTTTAACCATTGTCAAATCAAATAAATAATTATAGATGATGACAAAAACGTTGTCAACGGAATTTTTTTAGCGGGAGCCAGGGCCGACTTTGATCCCTTGTTAGCGGTAACAGTCAGGTAAATGGAACAATAACGCCAAAAACCGCCCTTAACAAGCAGAAACAGCTTCGCCGTCCTTTTAAGGGACGGTACCGTTTCAGTGAGAAATAGAAGGATAAAGGATATCGTGCAACATATACTTTCTTATATTTCAAAAAAGCCCCACCGAAGTGGGACTTTCCTGGCTGTCCATCGGTTGTTTGACGCTACATCATCACCGAAGGCGCTACCTTCAGGGTAGACAGGTTCTGCAGGCGGGGCATGCCGATGCGGAAGCTGCCGCGGGTCTCGATTCCCCCCATGCCCTGACTGCCGCTGATGGTATTATTCAGCACATCCCCCAAGCTGACAGAGTCCCGGATGGAGGTAAAAGATGCCTTTGCCGCTATATATACCGGATCCAAGGCGTGAATCAATATTCTCCCGGGTGAGCTGGCAAAGTTGGCCCCTGCACCCAGCAGTGCCTCGAAATGCGACTGGCAGGCTCCTGCTACAATCGTCAGCGTATCAAAATTGCGTTCATAATCCCTTGCAACCTGAATCGCTGAGACGAAGTTCTGCGAATTTTTATAGCTGTTCAGGCTGTAAAGATCGTAAGTATGCTGCTGCTTAAGCACTCCGTCATGTCCGGTAATCACAACAATATCCGGACGCACACGCGGCAGGATCCGGTATAGCGTTTCCGCCATCTTCGACTCATGGATATGATGACCCTCAGCGGGGATCCGCAGCTGCTCGTAAAGACTGAGGCTTTTCTTCAAATAGAGCGCATCACCATCCAGGTGCAGCACTTTTCCCGGTACCTCAAAGTATGCCGCTTCCTTGGGGGACTGGGGCCAGACCCCGGAGACACTCTCTCCGCTGCGCTGGCTTTGTTCCTGCCGGTCTTTACGCAGCTGGGTTAACGATGCCGTAGCTTTAATCTGTGCCCGCTGTCCCCGCTCGGTAATACGGGTGGGAGGCACCTGAACCAAGTCGTCCAGAGGGGCATCCGCCAACAGGCGGAATTCAGTGCCCTTGATTACGGCCCCGTTCTGCACGATATTCTCTACCCGGAACGTCACATCGCCACCGTAAGATTTACGAACGACCAAGTCTCCTAAATTCATTTCACACACCACCTCTACCCCATCGTATGGGCAAAGGCCCCAGTTGGTTCTTAATCGGCGGTGATTTGAAAATATAACAAAGGCATATGTTCCTAAACGACTCCAGCAGCAAGCAGCACAGCGCTTAACCGGGCATACTCCCCAAGGCTGAGTGTTTCCCCCCGGCGGCTCGGTTCTATTCCAGCTTCAGCCAGCAGGGACTCCAGGCGCTCCCGCCCCTCTTCCGGAAAGAACCGGGCCTTGAGATTATTGGCAATAGTCTTCCGCCGCTGGGTGAAGGAAGCCTGCACCACCTCAAAGAAATGCTTTTCGTCGGCAACCTCTACCGGCGGGCGCTCTCTCACCTTAAGACGGATAACGGCTGACTCCACATTTGGCTGTGGAATGAATACTGTGCGCGGCACGATACAGACCAGCTCAGGCTCACTGTAGTACTGCACGGCGATGCTGAGACTGCCATATTCCTTGCCGCCCGGGGAAGCCGCCATCCGTTCGGCAACCTCCTTTTGGATCATCACAACGATGTTATCAAGGGGCAGCTTCTCTTCCAGCAGCTTCATCAGGATTGGGGTTGTCACATAATAAGGCAAATTCGCCACCACACTGACTCTCTCCACAGCGGCAAAATCCTCGGCAAACAGTTCCCGCAAATTCACCTTCAGCACATCATCGTTACGGATCTTCACATGCGGATAAGAGGCGAGAACATCCCGCAGAATCGGAATCAGCCTCCGGTCAATCTCCACTGCCGTTACCGCTCCAGCCTCGTTCGCCAGCCTTTCGGTCAAAGCGCCAATGCCGGGTCCAATCTCCAACGCACCCGCAGCCTGATCCAGGCCTGCAGCGTCCACGATCTTGTCCAGAATATTCTGGTCAATCAAAAAATTCTGGCCTAAGCTTTTCTTGAATGAAAACCCGTACCGCTGAATGATTTCTTTGGTGCGTGCCGGGGATGAGATATTGTTGATGCCGCTCATGAGGTAATGCCTCCCTGATCAATTTGCGCGAGAGCAATTGAAAATTCCTCCCGTGTAATGCCAAACATCGCCAGCCGCTTGTACAACTGCTTGCCATTGCAATAGCCGATCCCGAGCAGATTGCCAAGCGCCATTCTCCGCTCCGCTGCCCGGGGATGCACCATCATCCCTGCAGCCATCAGATCCTCCATCCCAATCAGGGCCGGAGCACCCTCAAAGGAGGTATGAACATGCTCAAGCGCGTGGCGTATGGCCTCCGGGGAGGCATTTTCCACTCCAATGTCACCTTTTCGGGTAGCATCCTTCTCGGGGATGAACGCATGCTTGCAGCCCGGCACCTTGGATGAGACTATCTTCCGGATTCGTTCACCGGCGTGATCAGGATCAGTAAGTATAATGACCCCTCTGCGCTCCATAGCCAGCGCAATCTTGGCAATGACCCTGCGGTCGACTGCCGACCCGCCGGTTTCAATAGTATCTGCCTCCACAGCCCGTTTTATGGCAACGGTATCGCTTTTGCCTTCCACAACGATTAATTCCTTGATCATTTTCTGTACTCCTTACTCTGCAACGCAAAAAGAAGAGGATTCGCTCCCCTTCTTTTTGGCTAAAGAATGTATAAGTGATGAGCGGCAGCTCTGTAATTCCGCGACAGATTCCTGAGAATTCCTTAAGTGCTACCCTCACTATATCTTATAAACCGCTAATTTGCAAAAGATCAGCCGCTTAGTTCAGCTCCGGCTTCACAGGTCCGATCACATAGATCGTACGTGATTTACGGCCAAAGTTACGGGCGTGGCTCAGTGAATCATAATAAACATCCACCTTGTTGCCTTTAATGGCACCGCCGGTATCCTCTGCACGGCGAAACCCAAGCCCCTCAATGTACACCCACCAGCCGATAGGTATTACGTTCGGATCTACAGCAATTGTCCGACCTTCCGTTACGCGTGTTCCGGAAGCCGTACGGGTACCAATACCCGGCTCTTCTGATGAATAGGCCGTCATGGATACATTTTTGATGATTTTCTTGTACTCGAAGTCTATACCCGCCTTGCTGGCAACGTTACTGTTTTTCGCGCTTACTTTGGATGATTTAGAGGTAGTTGTTGATTTAGGAGTTGCGGTGGTGGCTACAGCAGCCTTCGGAAGCGGTTTGGTACCAATGGCAATAATTTTGTCTTTGGTGACCGTCTGTACTTCCTTGCCAACCATACGCATGGATGCCAGCTCGCCATCTTGATAGATTTTCTCGATATGCTGGATCATTACGCCGGGTTTGCCCGCTTGTGCAACTCTTACGGTTCCCTTGGTCAGGGAGGGGTCTGCGGTTTTAATGACTCGGAAAGGCAAATCTGTTGTCCGTTGTACCATTTGCTTATTAATCCGGACAATTTTGACTTCCATGTCTGCAGAAACTGCGGTGCTTAGCGAAGGGTAAATCTTGTCATAGCTTTCCAGGCTAATGCCCAGTTTGTCAATCGCCTGACCGAGGGTATCTTCGGTCGTGTACAGCGTTTGGGTGGTTCCATCCGCAGTGATCTTAATCTTCTGCGCACGGTTGATGACGACACGGTCTCCGTCCTTTATTTCATCACTAAGGCCAATAGATAATGCATCATGCGGCTGCAGCGAAATTTGTTCCTTTGCCAGCACATCGCCGAGCAGCGCATCCTGCGTCTCCAGCGTTTGTACTTTTCCGTCTATTACTAAAGTTATTTCTTTAATGCTTTGACCGTGTACGTACAGCAGAATTACCAGCGCGATAACAATTGAGGCCGCGCCTGCAAGCGAAAGTACGCGAGGATTCACTTGCTTCCACCGAAATGCGAAAGACCTGCTGGATGATTGCGAATCATGGGATACTTCTGGTTGGAATACGCCCACTCTCTCCATCCTCCTTACATAGCCCCGTCGTCCAAGTTGTATAACAAAGGTGACTTTATCACTTCTGACGAAACTAGGTTTGAGATTGCACAGGATACGCCCGCATTGCTTTAGCGTTTCCTGCTCATGGATCGCCTGCTCGGCATAGCTACTCCAGATACCTGTTATATAACAGTATGCCGGGAACATTCGCAATATTCAAAAAACAAAAAAGCCAAAAAAGAGTTCACAGAGGACTCTTTCGTGGCTCTCCGGTGTCAGAATACGCGGGAATGTTTATGCACGAGGTTTCCTCTCTTACTTGCGCTTACGGGGTTAGCTGTCGGGTTCGGGCATAAGAGAGACGCCCTATCTCCGGTCATCCGCTCACGGCGGTTGCCCTCGAATTCACCCCAAAGACCACGTGAAGAAATCAAATAAAGTCTGCGGCATTTCTGTGTTGTACTCTATGTACGGACATGCGGCAGGGCATTATTGGTTCCCCCGTTCTCCATACGGAGACTCAGCGAGACGATCCATGATTTGTGACTGTCACAGTAACAACAGCTCACTTCACTGAAAAGATGATATCCTGTTTTGATGCATGTTGTAAAGCGTGATTCAACCACGTTTACGCAAAAAAATGATTAAAATATTGTAATAATCAGCTGTTTCTATGTTAAAAAAGTTTAATATATCGGCTATACTTCTTTTTTCACCACTTTTTCTCCCGTTTTCAGACAATTCCAAATCGTTCCAGCGCGTTCGCATACGTAATTTCAGCTAATTCCTGTAAATCAATTCCTTTTATTTCCGCAGCAGCCTCAGCCACAAGCTTCACATAAGCACTCTCATTTCGCTTCCCCCGGAAAGGGTGAGGCGTCAGATATGGAGAGTCGGTTTCGATCAAAAGCCGGTCCATTGGAGTCTGGGCAAGCACCTCTTTGGGCACCCTCGCATTCTTAAAGGTCACAGGTCCCCCGAAGGACAAATGAAAGCCCAGATCAAGGCACATTTTGGCTGTTTCCCAGCTCCCGGAGAAGGAATGCATGACACCGCCGATTTCATCCGCCTTCTCTTCACGCAATATCCGCACCACATCCTCGTGGGCATCCCGGTTATGAATACAGATTGGCATTTTCAGTTCCCGGGCCAAGCCGATCTGTTTGCGGAATACCTCCTGCTGTACTTCTTTGGGAGAAGTATCCCAATAATAATCCAGCCCGATCTCTCCGATGGCCACCACCTTTTTATGACTGCACAGGGAGGCGATCCAGTCCAGATCTCCCTCTTTCATGTCAATGGCGTCCACGGGATGCCAGCCGACGGCTGCATAAATATAATCATAGGTTTCTGCCAATTTCATTGTCGTTGGAATCGTTTCCCGGTTAAATCCAATGTTAATCATCTTGCTGACCCCAGCCTCTAGCGCGCGGGCGATAACCTTCTCACGGTCCTCGTCGAATTGCGGAGCATCCAGATGGGTATGTGTGTCGAATAAGCGCATGCTGCATCATCCTTTCAGGTTACATTTCTATGATGAATTCCAGAAATTTTTGTATTATTTTGCAAAGATCTCGGCAATAGAGGCTGGCAGCTGTGCAAGCGCCTTCTGCAGTTTATCCTGCGGAAAATACAGGTGGTACCTGCCGCGGTGAATCCCGCTGATCGAACGGACTATATCAGATACCTCGGAGATTTCACGCAGCTTGTCATGGCGGTCAAGCAGCAAAATCTGCTTGCTGTCAAAGCCCTCTCCCGGACGGAAAACATCGTAGGGAAGATCTGTTGGATAATCAATTTCCAGGTCGTAATCGGGATGCAGTCCGGCACCGGCAAAACTGCGGCGGATTTCGTCAATCGTCTCAGAATCGAGATGGTCCATCTCTACATATTTATACAGTTTACGATGAATAAAACGGCTGCACAAGTCGGCCAGTGTCTCGTCTTCTTCCAGCGTCCACTGCATAAAGGCAGTTTGGACCAAAGCTTCATCCAGCAGTAAATATTGTTCTACATTAATATCTCCGCCAAACAAATCACTGAGGGGATTGATCATGAAACGGAAAGAGTAACCCTCCTGGAAGAGCTCTTTTGCCCTCCGGAAGATCTGCCGCAAAATAATTTCCGAGCTGCGCGTAACCGGATGGAAATAAACCTGCCAATACATCTGGTAACGTGACATTAAGTAATCCTCAATGGCATGCATACCTGACTCTTTTACAACAACACGGCCATTATACGGACGCAGCATCCGCAGAATACGGTCAATATCGATTGTCCCATAATTCACCCCGGTATAATACGCATCACGCAGCAGGTAATCCATGCGATCCGCATCCAAAGGCCCTGACACCAGATTGACGACGATTTCATGCTCATACGTTTTGGCAATCACGGATGCAACCTTTAACGGGAAATCTTCACTGACCTCGCGCAAAATAGCAGTGATTTCTGTGTTCTCCTGTATGATTCTGCAGGTCCAGTCTTCATGATTCATTTCAAAAGCTTCTTCTATAGAATGTGAGAACGGTCCATGCCCCAAATCATGCAGCAGCGCAGCACACAAAGTCAGCAGACTTTCCTCCGGTATCCAATCCTTGTAACCGCTCCGCTCAAACTGGGAAATGATCCGCCGCGTAATTTCATACACACCCAGAGAATGGGAAAACCGGCTGTGCTCCGCTCCATGAAATGTAAGATAAGAGGTACCGAGCTGGCGAATCCGCCGCAGACGCTGAAATTCCCTGGTATTGATTAATCGCCAGATAATCGTGTCCTGAACATGGATATAGTTGTGCACCGGGTCTTTAAAAACCTTTTCTTCCGTCAGTGGCTGCTTCATAAGATCAACTCCTTCAAATAATAGGATTAGAAATCGGTTGAAATAAAGGTTATAATAGTAGATAATGTCGCACTTTGTCGAATAATGACGTTTTACCGATTTACAAATCGACAAATCCCCTTTTAAGTTTTTTTCTTGTCATTTGCGTTGTTTATAAGCATCCCAAAAGTTTTTTTCAATATTTCCTTAAAATTAACCACAAAAAAGGTTGACTGTTTTGGGAATGGTTGGTATTATAAGTATCATAAAACGGTGAACAATGTCGAATAATGACGCTTTTGAACATTGAGAGGAGCAACGATTGAAATGATGAAATCAACAGGAATTGTAAGAAAAGTCGACGAGCTAGGACGGGTTGTTATTCCAATCGAATTGCGCCGTACACTGGGCATTGGAGAAAAAGATGCGCTCGAAATTTACGTGGACGGTGAGCGGATCATGCTTAAGAAATACGAGCCTGCTTGCATCTTCTGTGGCAACGCTGAGAACGTAACCTATTTCAAAGGAAAAATTGTTTGTCACGAATGCATTTCTGCCATCCCTACCCCTGTGACAAATTAAAACAAATCGGTTATAATAAGAACTAATCCAATTGTTAATTCTAACCTTTTTATATCTCCTTGACCTCCCGTGTTTGCGGGGGGTATTTTTTATTCGTTTCCCACCCTCCCAAACCCTCCCTACAGGGAGGGCCCCAAGGGCTCCCGCCCTCTGGACACCCGGAAGCTTGTCTAACTGTGGGGGTGCGCGTAAGGAAGCAGCGGTTGGCGGAGGACCGGCCCTTTTTCGGGCAAGCCCTCGGGGCCTTGTCATGCGAAGGGTTCCGCCATAGGCTTCGCTTCTATGGCGGCTGCGCAAGACGCTCCCGGGCAACGAGGGGCAGCAAGCACGCTCTCCCTGCGGGAATCGCTTGACGGCGGTGCTTTCCTGCGACGATAGTGCTCGCTGGTTACTGACGGGTGTGCGACTTTGATTGCATTGGAGCGCTCTCCCTGCGGGAATCGCTTAACGGCGGCGCTTCTCTGTGA
>RCUU01000425.1_pt1 | contig 23495 bp, 22 predicted proteins | sample 2166211 | NCBI WGS metagenome assembly RCUU01 (sample SAMN09932620, study PRJNA488358) | compost metagenome | feature: garden; material: soil; isolation source: compost soil in phenylacetic acid-enriched culture | place: Germany: Experimental Botanical Garden Goettingen | collected 2016-01-27
CGGGTTGTTTCACTTTATAAATAGGGCTACTCGTACCGCAGCGATTCGATCGGATGCAGCTTCGACGCTTTGTTCGCCGGATACAACCCGAAGAAAATACCCACCGCGGCCGAAAATCCGAAAGCCAGCAAAATCGCCCAAACCGAGACGACAAATGGCCAACCCGAAATCAATGCAAACACCCAGGCCGCCAATAAACCGAGCAACGCACCGAGCGTCCCGCCAAAGAACGAGAGAATCACCGCTTCAATCATGAACTGAAGCATGATGGTCCCTGGCGTTGCGCCGATCGCTTTACGGATCCCGATTTCCCGAGTCCGCTCCGTCACGGAGACCAGCATGATGTTCATGACCCCGATCCCCCCGACCAACAGGGAAATGCCGGCGATGGAGCCGATAATCGTCTGCAGGATGGAGAACGTGCTTTTGATCATTTGCTCGGCATCTTTTGCCGATTCTGAGACATATGCGTCCTTGCTCACGTTCTTCCGATCCGCCAACCAGGATTTGATCGACTCCACCGTTTCGTCCATTCTCTCCGGCGAAGTGGGCAGGACTTCGATCATGCCTAGCCGGTCACTTGGCCCTTCCCCGTCCGTAGGCATGGCGGTAATGGGTGCGTAAGCGGAATAACGCTCTCCGCCCATCCCGCTCATGAGGCTCTCCTGCACCTTATACACCCCAACGATCCGGAACAGTCCCCCGGATAACTGGATCTTCCGGCCGATTGCCCCTTGCACAGACCCAAATACTTTATCTGCATATTTGGCCTCGACCACAATGGTTTTTTGACGCGCCCGTTCCTCCTGAGAATTGAAAAAGCGCCCTGCCACCATATCGATTTTTTGCAGCTTCGGCGATTCCGAAGTCGTTCCGGTCACGCTGAATTGCAAATCGTCCTTCTTAAATTTGCTCGTCATGCCGTAGGACGACGACGCAGAAACGTAACGCACCCCCGGAAGCTTACGGATTTCAGCTAATTCCCGCTGCCGGAAATAGGTATTGTCATCGGGTTCTCCGTTGTTATAGTTCGGATAAATCAGGAAATATCCATCTTCGTAATTCGACATTTCGGACATAATCGAGCTTTGGCCGGCTTGCCCGATGGACACGACCGTAACCACCGCGGCGACGCCAAAGACGATGCCGATCATCGTCAGGAAGGAACGCAGCTTGTTCATTCGGAGATTGTCCAGGGCAACGAGGATACTCTCCCAAATGCTCATAGGCTAACACTTCCTTTACGCTTGTCGCTTAAGATCCGGCCGTCCCCAAACGTAATGATTCGGTCGGCATGCTCGGCGATATCCGGCTCGTGGGTAACGAGCACGATGGTCGTGCCATCGGCATGAATTTCTTTGAACAACTCCATGATTTCAGAGGACGATTTCGTATCCAAGTTTCCTGTTGGCTCGTCGGCTAACAGGATTGGCGCGTTCATCGTTAGTGCCCGGGCGATCGCGACCCGCTGCTTCTGCCCCCCGGAGAGCTCATTCGGACGATGCTTGACCCGTTCGGCTAGTCCAACCCTGCCCAGCAGCTCAAGCGCCCGTTCGTTGCGCTTCTCCCGGGAAATGCCGGCATACATCATCGGTAGCGTGACGTTCTGCAAGACGGTTTGTCGGCCCAGCAGATTAAAGCTTTGGAAGACAAAACCGATTTTACGGTTTCGCACCCGGGACAGTTCCTCCTCGCTCAGGGACTGCACCGGATCTCCATCCAGCTCATAGCTACCGGCGGTCGGGATATCGAGGCAGCCGATAATGTTCATCAGCGTCGACTTGCCGGAGCCCGACGAGCCCATGATCGCTACGAACTCGCCTTTTTCGATATTCAAGTCGAGCGGCATCAAGGCCTGCACCTCGAGAGGACCGTTTTTATATACCTTGGTAATTCCTTCCAGCGTAATCATCGAACCTTCACCTTAGCGCCGTCCTGCAGTTTGTCGCCGCCTTCGACAACCACGAGGTCACCCGCGGTCACCCCTGTGAGCAGCTCGATTTGTTCTTCGCCTTCCTTGCCCGTTGTGACAAGTGCCTTAACGGCAACCCCGTCCTGGACCTTAAAGACGTACGCCTGCTCACCGTCGTACTGAACCGCGTCGATCGGCGCGAGCAACCGTTCCTTGTCGGGAATCTCCATTTCGACCGTCACGTTATAACCTGGACGAAGCTCCGGCGATACCTGATCCAGGCTGACCTTCATTTCCACGGATGTATCCTTGGATGTCGGATCGGACAGCCCTGCCGTTGGAGCCAGGTAAGAGATCGTGCCGTCATAACTGTCCGTGAAGGCCTCGCCGGTAACGACGGTCTTCATCCCTTGCGCCGCTTTCCCTGCATCCAACTCGTTCAGGTATGCCGTTACCTTCAGACTGCTCACATCAGCAATCTTCGCGATTTCTCCGCCTTCGGCAAGCATTTGTCCTGCGTTCGCTGTTAGAGAGGTAACCACGCCGTCCGCAGGAGCCAGCACCTGCTGGTTTGCGAGCTGCTTCTCCAGGGATTCGATCGTTAACTGACTGGATCGGATACGTAAATCATAGGCAGTGAGGTCCAGCTCCTTCGGCTCCTGGTCGGGGTTTTCGGTAAACGCCTGCTTGAAGCTTTCAAAATGCTGCTTCTTAGCCGCCAGCCGCTCTGCTTCGGTCAATTGCAGATTAATTTGCTCCTTCTCTAGCTGGTCCTTGACCTGCTCCATACTAAGCGTTAATAGAATCTGTCCCTTCTTGACCGCATCGCCCTGCTTGACCTTCAAAGCTCCCACTACGCCGCTAGCCGGCGCATATACTGCCGTCGTCTGTCCCGGCTCCAGCTTGCCATTCGTAAAGATCTGCTCGACGATCTTCCCCATCGTTACTTCTGCGGTCTTCACCTCGGCCGCCCGATTGAGCCCCACCATATTGGTGATCACCAACGCGACGACGGCCAATCCTACGACGGCACCCCAAAACCATTTCTTCTTGAACAAGTCCATCACCTATCCTATTTATGTATAATTGCGGACTTAACTCAGCAGCAGAGAGCCCAGCGAAATGACAACCCAAGCTGCAATAATCCAGGTGGCCACCGTTTTGCGCGGCCGGTTCATAATTACCGAGGAGCCGATAATGTACAACACAAGGCTCCAAATGGAGAACGGATTGATCAAGGACAGTAAGCGATACATCTGGCTGGACTTATCGGCGACAAAGGCCCCTAAGCTAAGCGAAACGTCCGTAGCCGATTGAACGTCCATCGTCATGACCATTATCCCCGTAATCAAGCTGCCCACGATGCCCGGCAGGGCTGCAAATGCAGCGATGGATACAAACTGCATGTATTTGCCTTCCCCGCGAACTACCAGATTCAGCAGCATCAGCAGCAGACCTGTCACGAACAACATGATCACCGGCATGATCGCGCCCATGATGTAAGCGGTCGTTTTCGCCGTGGCCATAAACGTTTGTTGCATGCCTGCGTCGATTTGTTGGTTCTGGAACTGCCGTTGAAACTCCTTCTCCAGCGTCGGCATCTGCATGTAGATCACCACAACGGAGACAACCAGCAGCACCGCAAGCGCGAACAACCAAGCCGTCTTACTCTCCCGCACCCGTTTAAACGTTTCTTCCGGTGCCGTAAAAATCGTGAATACGTTTTTCAATGAAACCCCTCCTCAAATCTCCCAACTTAACTCCATCCTATACCACTTCCAAATAAAGACTATAACATGGATCATGTTATATATACGGACAAAGTCGTAAAGAGATTCATAGGCCGTTCCATCCGCGAGTCCACGCATGCCGCTTCGTAATGTCTCCCTGCATTATAGCGTTTTCTCCTAACAACGCCACAGGCCGCGGTCCGGGATTTGTCCTGGACTTAAGTCCAAGTCCACAAGACAAAAAAAACGCGAGCCTCCGGGCATAGCGCCCAGGCTCGCGTAGTGGTGATACCGATGTTTGGCCTCCGGCCTTCTTCTGCCGGCGCCTCTTGTATTCAGATACCCGGGATCGGGCTGCGCTTGTGCTCCGTCTTCCGATAGAACGACTCCAGCCGCTCTTGGACCGCCGGATCCACCGGCTTGCCTTCGAGATAATCGCTGTTGTCATCGTAGCTGATTCCGAGCTCTTTCTCGTCCGTTTGCCCTTCCCAAAGGCCGGCGGTTGGCGCCTTATCAATGACGCTTTGCGGCACGCCGAGGCGGGCGGCAAGCTGGCGAACCTGACGTTTGTTCAGCGAGCTAAGCGGCGTGATGTCAACGGCCCCGTCGCCCCATTTGGTGTAAAAGCCGGTAATCGCCTCGGAAGCATGGTCGGTGCCAACGACAAGCAGATTAAGTTCGAAAGCCAGCGCATACTGCATGACCATCCGCGTCCGCGCCTTGATGTTGCCTTTGCCTTGCGGGCTCAGGTGACGGGATTTGCCGATTTTTTTAAAACTGTGCTCGACTTCGAGGGCCATTTCGTCTACGGCTTCCTCAATGTTCGTCTCCGCCGTATGTTCAAGTCCAAACGCCTTGGCCACCTCGTAGCTGTGATCGATATCCTCCTGCTCCCCGTAGGGCTGGAATACGCCCAGCGTCATATACGGTTGGCCGGTTTCCTGCGTCAGCTCGTCTGTCGCCCTTTTGCATAAGCCGGTCGCCACGGCGCTGTCGATCCCGCCGCTAATGGCAATTAAGAGGCCGGTCGTGCGCGCAGCTTTGACATGCTCCTTCAAGAAGTCAACGCGACGGCGAATTTCCTCCTCCACGTCAATGACAGGCTTTACGCCCAACCGTTTAATGATTTCCTGTTGCAAGCTCATTCTTAAATCCCTCCACATCCTTAATATTACACCCTATGTAAGTCGCATTCCCCAAATCTAAAAACGCCCCGGGCCCACCCGGACAATCCGGATGGCGGGGCGAAAGCGGCTGGCGGTTCGGCCGCCGCCAGGATCTGCTTACCGGCAGAACCGGTCGAACGCGCTGGTCAGATCGGCGGCGATTTCCTCAGCCGAACGATCTTCAATTTGGTGGCGCTCGATGAAATGGACAAGCTCTCCGTCCTTCATCAAAGCGATCGAAGGCGAAGAAGGCGGATACGGCGCGAAATATTCGCGTGCTTTTGCCGTTGCTTCCTTGTCTTGTCCGGCGAATACGGTGAACAAGTGATCCGGCGTCAGATCGTGCTGCAGCGCCTTCGCAACGCCAGGACGGCATTGCCCCGCCGCGCAACCGCAAACGGAATTAACAACGACCAGTGTCGTTCCCTTCGCGTTTGGCAACTTCTCCTCGACTTCGTCCGGCAAGCGCAGCTCTTGAACGCCCAGCACGGTCAATTCGTCTCTCATCGGTTGCACCATGTCTCGCATATATTGGTCAAATGACATCGACATTACCTATCACTCCTTATGCAATAATGAAATGGCTTGTTACCCAAGCGCCGCGCCATGCGTCGCTCCTAGCCAGATTAATTTTATTATACATTCATAAGGAAGGAAAGCAACTCTCCCCTATCGCTCCCCACAACCCATTCGGGCTTACAAGAGCGGGAAGAATACCGTAAACGTCGTGCCTTGCCCTTCCGCCGAATCAACGCTGATTTTGCCACCGTGGCGTTCAATGATACTGAGACATAAAGCCAGCCCGAGTCCTGTGCCCTTCGCTTTCGTGGTGAAAAAGGGCTCGAACAGCTTCTCCCGCTGCCCGGGAGGAATCCCCGGTCCCGTATCGCTGACAAGCAACAGCGCGCCTTGATCGGCCACCCTGGTCTCGAGCGTCAGTTGCCCCTTCTCCTCCATCGCTTCCATCGCGTTGCGCGATAGGTTCAAGATCAGTTGTTTGATCTCCTTTGCGTTCAGCAGCAAGGGCGGCAGGGAATCATCCAATTTGACTTCGATCGTTTGCCCGCGAAGGTTTGCGTCCGCCCAGAGCAGCGGCGTCAATTCCTTGATGATGTCGTGGAGGTGGCATTTCTCGCTTTCGACCGGACGATTCTGCGCAAGGGAAAGAAAGTCATTGATGATGCCGTTCGCCCGGTCCAGTTCCTCCATCACAATCCGGTAGTAATGGTCCAACGTCGGAGGGCTCTTCTCCCGCATTAGCTGCAGGAATCCCCGGACCACCGCCATTGGATTGCGGATTTCGTGAGTTATGCCGGCGGCCATTTGACCGACCAGGCTAAGTCGTTCCACATGGTTCAGCTCCATTCGAAGCGTTTCCAATTCGGTGATATCCTGAACGATGGCCACCGCGCCGATGACTTCTTTGGAATGGCTTTTTTGAATCGGCGAAGTACTGGTAAAATAAATATGATCGTTCGCTTTGATCAAATCGGTCATCTTGATTTGGCCTTCAAGCGACTGCTCGACCCTGGAGGCGATCGACTCGATCGGGACGCCGCTGAGCACGTCATTCAGCTTGCGCAGCAGCAAATCCTCGCGTCGCAGCTCCTCCGACTCCTCGCGGTACGTCCGGTATAACTGGAGAAACGTGTCGTTTATCGATATAATATTGCCTTGTTGATCCAGCAACACGATGCCCAGCGGTGCGGCGTCCATCATCTGCTGCAGCTTCTCCGCTTCCCGGAAGTATTCGCGCGACAGCTGCATCACTTGGCCGCGGAGCTTTTCCTTCTCCATCGTGCTTTCAATCATGTAAACGAACAAGCTACCGACCAGCATCGTCACCAGCACATTGACGAGCCAATTGGATAACGCGCCAAGATCGGAATTAAACGACATGTTTCCGGCCAAAAATGGAGACAACGCGATCATCGTCTCCCCGCCCATAAAGAAGAGGGAAAGAATAGCCACTTTACCCTGTCGGCCGGTCCTTTTGAAATAGCGGGAAGTGAGTAGAACAAAGGGATACAAGAGCAATCCCGTCTCCATGATAAACCCAACAAGGGTGTAATTTACTGCAAACAGTGGATAGAGTATGATCTGCATCAGAGCCAATGCGACCCCGTCCCGAAACCTGCCATACAGCATCAGGGCAAACAGGGGTAAAATTCCAAAATTCAGCGGAATAACGTCCTCTATCCGCGAGGCGAAGATATCGCAGAGCAGCGTGCTGCACAAGCAGGTATACGTTAAGCCTATGGCGAAGGGTTGCCCCTTGGCAGTACGGTTGTTGTGCTGCCAGTAGCAATTCCGTTTCTCAAACGTCAATGGAAACAGAAAGGCCGGCAAGCTGGCAATCAACACTTGAAGCAGGATCTCTTTTACAGCATCCACGTTCTCCCTCCTCAGGCGGAAGAATACAAGAATACAACTCTAGTTTCGATTAAATCATAGCCGACAAAGTTTTACAATAATGCATAGTTTAGAAAATAGTAAGAAAGTACAAATAGAGAGGATACGAACATGAAAAATGTAGACGTAATCGTCATCGGCGGCGGCCCCTCCGGGCTGATGGCTGCCATTGCGGCGGCGGAACAAGGCGCTGACGTGGCGCTGCTCGATAAAGGGGACAAGCTGGGGAGAAAGCTGGGCATTTCCGGTGGCGGACGCTGTAATGTGACCAACAATAAGGATATCGATGAGTTGGTTACCTATATTCCAGGCGGAGGGCGATTTTTGTACAGCGCGTTTTCCTTGTTCAGCAACCGGGATATCATTGCGTTCTTCGAAAATTTGGGCATCGCGCTCAAAGAGGAGGACAACGGGCGGATGTTTCCGGTGTCCGACAAGGCCAAGACGGTGGTCGACGCGTTGATCGGCAAAGCCCGTTCGCTTGGCGTCAGGTTGCTCGTTCACCATCCTGTCCGGGAAATTCGCTACGAAGAAGGTCGCGTAGTCGGCGTCATGCTAGCTTCAGGGGAGCTTATGGCTGCTCGGGCGGTGGTTGTGGCGACAGGCGGACGCTCGGTGCCCCATACCGGTTCGACCGGCGACGGCTATCCGTGGGCGCAGACCGCCGGCCACACCATTACCGAGCTGTATCCGACGGAGGTGCCGATTGTGTCCCGGGAGCCTTTCATTCAAAGCCGGGATCTTCAAGGCTTATCGCTTCGCGACGTGAAGCTGGCCGTAATAGGCCCGAAGGGCAAGCCGGTCGTCAGCCATCGCGGCGACATGCTATTCACCCACTTCGGCTTGTCCGGCCCCATCGCTTTGCGTTGCAGCGGCTTTATCCGCGGCGTCAAACAGAAGAACGGCGGCGGCGACGTCACCATGGCAATTGACCTGTTCCCGGATGATTCGGCGGCCGAGCTGGAGCAACGATTACGTCAATTGATTGCGAAAGAACCGAAAAAAACGCTCAAAAACGTGCTGAAAGGCACGATTCCCGAGCGCTTGCTGCCCTTGCTATTCACCCGTGCCGAGCTTTCGGCGGACACGACTTACGAGCACCTGCCCAAAGAGCCGTGGCAGGCATTTGTATCCGTGTTGAAGTACTTCACGCTTCAGGTGACCGGCACACGCTCCTTCGAGGAGGCGTTCGTGACCGGCGGCGGCGTCCATCTGAAGGAGGTCGACCCGCGCACGATGGGTTCAAAGCTGATGGGCGGCCTCTACTTCTGCGGCGAGGTCCTGGACATCCACGGCTACACCGGAGGCTACAACATCACCGCAGCCTTCGCCACCGGCTATACTGCTGGACACCACGCCGGACTGGAGGCACGGGAAGCTTGAGACAAGTGATGGAGTTTCGCGCTCGACCCGCTAACGAAGGAAGCAATCCCTCGCCTAACGGACAGGAGAGCCGTTAATAACCGAATTCTAACGGAACCTGGAGCCGCTATTTGTCCTGTATTGCAGATGACTCAATTTCTCACGGAACCAGGAGAACTTATGTCGGGTAATTGCTGCTGAATCACCGCCATAAGAGGCCGATAAGGTCTCTGGGTTCCGTTACAGCGGGAAATAGCCGGGAAATGAGCGAATAAGGGCTCTACGTTCCGCTAGAAATCCGGTTTAAACCGCAGACTAGCCCTTGTCCGGCTTTACCTTGTGCAGGCCTCTACCGTCCTCTTCCTCGACGGCTAACACTCTCTTCCCGTTTAACCGGACCGCGGACGGCGTCCGAAAGTCTGCCCAAATCCGCGAGACAAGCCGCCTAACCACCGAGCCATCAGCACGCCACAGACCGCGCCTGTCGGTAGGCCCCAAAGCGGCGGAAACAGCTTGGCGCCAAGCGCCGCTGTCAGTACGACGACTGCCGGAAGCAGCAGCAGCGTCATTGCCGGGGCCGCGCTGCGATAGGCAAGCGATTCCTCCAACGGGAGGATCGACATGAGCTCACGATCAAAGAAGGCCCTCCGGTGGCCGCCCAGCCAATACATCAGCAGTAGAAGCATTGCGGCATAAACGATTAGATTCACGGCGGGATACGGCGGCAGCACGACGGCAGCCAGCCCGGCCAGCGTCATCTGGGCGTACAGCTTCCATTCGCTCCCGCGAAAGAAAGCTTTGACAAGCGCCTCGGCGATGCGGGCCTCCGGCTTCCGCGAGCGCGTCAAGCGGCGCAGGCGGCGGAACAGCCAAGGTTTGGAGCCGCCGGGCCGGGGCGCTTTCGGCCGCTCGACGGCCGAAGCGAGGAGCAGCGCGGTCAGCCTTGTGCGCTGCCGCTCCTCCTCGCGCACTTCGGCGTCAAAGCGGCCCCGCAGGCGGAAGCGGAGCCATCCGAGCGCGCCGGCAAGCAACGCAAGCACCGGCAGGGCAACTCCGGCCGCCAATCCGGCCGGCCGCCCGGCGCCCGCCACAGCAGCCCAAGCGGCCCAGGCCCCGAACCCCGCCGCCAGCGCCGAATACGCCAGCGAACGCAGCAGGAGATGGCGCCAGCCTGTGGTTAATACGCCAAGCAGTTGCTGAATCAGCATCTGCACGATTTTTGCGGCATACGCTACCGCATATAACCCGGCAATGTCCGCCCAACCCATTCCGTAAACGCGCACCAACAGCGGGCTAAGCACGGCGATGACGGTTGCCAGCATGATGGCCTGAACGGCGGCGGAGGCAGCCAACCCGCGCAGCATTAATCCCGTGATCCACCGCGGGCGCTGCCGTAGGAACAGCACGTCGGCCGCTTCGATATAGAAGGAAATCCCTCCGCTGCTATACAGAAACAGCAGCAGCAAGATCGGGATAAACGGATAGGGCAAGTGAGCCAGCCAAGCCGGCAGGCCTTCCCGCCACAACCCATAATACGCCCGGCCGCCCAGCAGCAAGCCGGGAATGCCGAGATATAAAAGAATGATCCAATCAAACGTAAACTTTAGAACGCCCAACTTCTCCCGGAACCGGTCGCGCCAGCGCCGGGCGAATAAACGCCGAGCCGTCATCCGTGTCATGCTCTTCAATACTCCAGCCCCTCTCTCCGCTCTCTGCCGTATACCGACATCGACCTCAAGTTAAGGCGTCGAAACAATCGAATAAGGAAGCGCTCGGCATGTTCGCCGCCGTCCGAATGTCGTCCAGTGAACCACTCGCCCTGACCCGGCCCTCCGAAATGAGGATCAACTCGTCGCAAATTCGTTCTGCCGTGTCCAACACGTGCGTGGACATCAGCACACCGGCGCCGCGACGACGCTCCTCCTCTAATAAGCCGAGAAAATCCTTGGTCGCCCGCGGGTCTAGTCCGATGAACGGCTCATCGACGATATATACATCCGGACGGCCGAGGAACCCGATCATCAGCATCATTTTCTGCCGCATCCCCTTCGAGAAACCACCCGGCAGCAGGTCCCGCGATTCGGTCATGCGGAACTTCTCCAGAAGCGCCCCAGCCTCCCGCACGAATTCGGGCTCGTCCATTCCGTATACGGCGGCGGCCAGCCCCAAATGCTCCCATAACGTCAGCGTATCATAAAAAACCGGTTGCTCCGGAATATAGGCATAATGATTCGCCTTGCCGTGAAATTCCACCGCGGCGTCTGCAAACGGTAGCAAGCCAAGGATTGCCTTCAGCGTCGTACTCTTTCCCGCCCCGTTTGGCCCAATGAGCCCGGTGAGCACACCGGGCTTGACAGCGAGCGAGATATTTTTGATGGCGGCATTCCCCGCCTCATACCCCGCTTGATCAATGTTCACTTCCAACCATGCTTGAGCTTGTTCCAAAAGAATCTCCTCGAATCTATGAGTCATTTCTTCCATTATAGTTCATCATGCGCTCTTGTACATGTCCGCGGCGCGACCGGGCAAACCTGCCGACGTTACGCCCCGATGGCCGGTTCGACTGCCACGCGGTCCCGCTTCATGATCGCCGGGGCAATAGTCAGCAACAGGAAACCAATGGCGGCCATCAGGCATCCCGACAAAATGAAGGCCGGCTCCGGCCCAAAGGCGGTAACCAGCGAACCTCCAAACAGCGGTCCGATCAACGTTGCGGTGGAAGTTAAGCTGGATACCGTTCCAAACACCCGGCCAGTCACAGCCTCGGGGGTCCGCTGTTGCAGCATGACCTGAAACGGAATAAAGGTCATGCCGGCACCCAGTCCGGCAAATGCAAACAACGTCAGCATCAGTGCGGTCACCCCGTCGGTATGGGACAAGTGGCTTACGATGAAACCTGCTGCCGCAAACACCAACCCTAGCATAGCCCCGCCGAAACCCATTTTGAACAAAGGGGCGATGCGAAGCCGCTGCGTAAACCAGGCTGCCGTCAGGGTTCCTACCCCGCTAAACGTAATGCACCAGCCAAGCAGGTCATCGGACACCCCCGGAATTTCCCGAAACAGGACAACCGCTTGCGAGTCGGCGATTTGCAGGACGAGCAAGGTGGCACACAGGATCAGGGTTCCGAAGGCGAGCAATGGAATCCCTCCGATAATTTTGGCGCCGGCCGCCATTTCCGTCCAAAAGCTTTGTTTGTTTTTGGCGGAAACCGGTTCCCCCGCTTCTCCCTCCATCGACTTCAACTGCTCCGCAGCCTCCCGCAGTTTACCCGGAACCTTGCTTAACAACAGCGCCGAAACGAGAAAGGTTCCCGCATCGACAACAAAGCACACCGTGACGCTAAAGGCCGCGGTCAGCATGCCGCCTAGGGCTGGCCCAATAATCTTGGTGCCCTGTTCGATGATTGCACTGTAGGAAACGGCCTGATCCAGCTGCTCATGCGGCACGATTTCCTTGATTTTGCCGTTCTTCGCCGGGGAGAAGATAACGTCCAGAATCCCTTTGGCAATCAACAGGACGTACACCTGCCAGATCGCCGTCACGAATACGAATCCCAGCAGGACCACAAACCGCACGAGATCCGAGAAGACCATCAGCTTCTTGCGTTCGATTCGGTCCGCAAGCATCCCGGCCAACGGCCCTCCCACGAGAACGGGCAACACCATAAAAAGGGAAACCATCGTAATTTCCCAAGGCGTGGCTTGCCACTTCAGGCCAACCATCGTCAGCAACGCGAGTAAATACAGCCAATCGCCGATATTGGATACCAGTTGCGCCGACATCAGCGCTAAATAGGCGCGATTTTGCAACAGTCCGGACTTTTCCCGGCTTGCCGTCTTATTCCCAAATCCCATCATTCTTCCCTCATCCCCTACTCCAAACGATTATGAAGTTATCTTAATGAATCCGAAGGGGCAATCCATCCGTCTGGGGACGGATTCGTCCCCTGTGCCGCAGGCTGAAATTTGCAGAGGTCGCAAGGCGCAACGATAAACATTTATTTCCATTAAAAAAAGCGCAAATTGTGATAAATTATATTTTTTTTAATTCTGAAGTGTTTTAAGATTACAATAATTCGACCATGTAAAAAGATTCACAAATATAAAGTAAGGGCGGGATGCACATGATGACAACCGAAGAACGCGGAACGGACTTGTCGCTGCATTTGTACCGGGTTTTTGCCAAATCATTTAAGAGCGTCAACGAACACGCGGTCACGGGGAGCAAAATCCAGGGGTTTAACCCGACGGCTTTCGCCGTCCTGGAGGTTCTTTATTACAAAGGCTCACAGCCGATTCAGCAAATTGGGGCCAAGCTGCTACTCCAAAGCGGCAACGTGACTTACGTGATCGACAAGCTTGAGGCAGCAGGCTTGCTTCACCGGACGCCCTGTCCGCGTGACCGGCGCGTGATTTATGCCGAGTTGACGCCGAAAGGCAAAGAGTTGATGGATCAGCTGTATCCGGAATTTTCCGATCGCATCGACCATGCGCTTAGCGGGTTGAACGACGAAGAGAAGCAAATTATGATCGAACTGCTGAAGAAAATGGGCCGCGAAGCCGAGAAGCTCGCTCCCCTGTTGCGCAAATAAGACAAAAAGGCTGTAGCCGAGGTCATCGTAACGATGAACTTGGCAACAGCCTTTTTGTGAAGATCCGGGAGCAATTTCAATAGAATAGAGTGATGTAATCACCTTATTTCGCCGATCTCCCTAGATCCAGGCAAAATAAGGTGATTTTTTCACGTTATCCAGGTAAAAAAGAGTGTGATTCGCCGACCTATGCCCAAATAAGGTGAAACCATCACTTTATTTGAAGCTTGAATCGCCACCCCCGCCTCAATAAGGTTAAAAAATCACGTTAAGGACGGAAGCCTAACTCCCTAAACTAATGGCTTGGATCCATATCCTTGTTGTGATCGCGATTGTTGATGTCCCGGTGCCGACGGTCATTCACCTTTTGCTGCATCTGCTGGGCCTGATGCGCATTCACCGGGGTCCGGTCCAAATCCTCAACCACGTTAGTCAAATTTTTGTCGATACCCGATTTGCTTCGTGCCATCGCGTTTGTCCTCGCTTTCTCTCCTTAAGGGTTCGTCATTGGCGACAATGCTTGCGCGCATTCATGGATATGACGGACGTAATCCCCGGTCAATTCCTGGATCTGCACGCTGTCCTCCGCTATGGTCTGCCCGTCCCGCTCCACATCGACCAGCTCAACGCGAATCTCGCGCGGGTCCATATAAGAGCATTGAAAATCAAAGGAAAAAAACTGATGTCCCGCCGCATTGATATGAATTCGCAGCCCCTGGGGGTTGGCCCCATCAGCCTGCACCTGCGCAGAGTCTCCCGGATTCAGATATTCCGGCAACTGCTTCTGCCAGGCATCCACCAGCGTGTGCTGGTCAATATTCATTTCTTTGTTCATAGTTACACCTCCCCTTTCCCGTTAAGGTGCGAAGAGGCGGGCTTTTTTATACCGGGATACGAAAAACAAGCTGCCGCCCTGTTTCAACAGGAATCGGCAGCTTGGGGAAGGCGAAGGCTGCGCCGGGAAGTTCAGGCGAATGGGACAAGCGCTAAGCTAAGCTCTGTCCACGGCGGGCTTGCTTGCCGTGGCCTCGTCGTCCTCTTGCCCCGGGGCCCGGTTACGCAGCCCGAAAGCGCACAGGATGCCGGCAATCGCGATGACTGCCATCACGATAAACAACGTATGCAAGCTTTGCGCTAGAACCTGCTTCAGCTCTCCCCAAAGTTCGGGGGCTAGTAAATGGACTTTTTCGGGAGACAGCAGTTGGTCGATATCGTCCTGTGAAATCGGGACGCCCGCTGCTGTACCATTTTTCGTCTGGGCCGCGATCCGCAGATTAATTAAGGTGCCGAAGGCGGCGACACCAATCGTCTGCCCGATCGATTTGACGAACGAATTCAGCGCCGTGGAGGCGCCGCGGAGGCTGTATCCAACAGAGGACTGGGCGATGATGGTAAATACGGTGAACGAGAAACCAAACCCGATTCCGTACAATGCGTTAAAGATTAATAACGGCCAAATCGGCATTCCTTCGGTGATCATGGCCAATCCCGCCGCACCCAAGGCAATGATAATCATGCCGATCAGCGAAGTGTAGCGAGAGCCCCGGGAAATCAGCCAACGGCTGCCCAAGACGGAGCCCAGCATCCAGCCGATGGACATCGGGGCCAGCGCCAGCCCGGAAATCGTCGCGTTTTGGCCATGCACCCCTTGAATCCAAAGGGGGAGGTATGACGTTAAGCCGATCAGCAGTGCGCTGGCTAAAAGGCTGGTCAAATTCGAGAAAGCGATGTCGCCAATCCGGAACAACTTCAACGGCACGAGCGGTTCCTCCGCCCGTTGTTCCGCAACGAAGAACAACACCAGAAAACAAGCCGCCACAGCAAAGATCCCGATCAGCCACGGCGAAGTCCAGGCCAACTGCTGCCCGCCCGTCGCCAGTCCGATCAGTAAGGCGGATACACCTATCGTAAAGGTTGCCGCCCCCAGATAGTCCACCTTAACCTTGCGTTTCTCGATCCGCTCATGCAGATAAACGATGATGAAGTAAAGCGACAGCAAGCCAAACGGCACATTAAAGTAGAAGGCCCAGCGCCAATTCAGCGAATCCACGACATATCCCCCCAGAAGCGGACCAATCAGGGAGGAAATGCCCCAAACGGAGCTGATCCAGCCCTGGATTTTGGAGCGTTCCTCGATGGAGTAAATGTCGCCGATGATCGTAAACGTGACCGGAACGAGACCGCCGGCCCCGATCCCTTGTAGGGCGCGGAACCCGATCAGTTGCCCCATGCTTTGGGCCGTACCGGATAATATGGAGCCGGCCAAGAACAGCAGCGAGCTGATGACAAACACCGGCTTACGGCCGTACAGGTCACTGATTTTGCCGAAAATCGGCGTTGTGACGGACATCGTCAGCAGATAGGCGGTAAATACCCAACCGAGCAGCCGGGCTCCGCCGAGGTCGCCGACGATACGGGGGCCCGCCGGGCCAATGACGGTGCCTTCAATCGCAGCTAAAAACGTGGATAATAGCAAACCGGTCAAGATATAGTTACGTTTCAGTTTGGGTGCTTTCATGTTGAACGATACTTCCTTTCTCTACCATCCGTACAATGATTTCATAACCATTCATTATAGTAGAATGCCCGAAAAAAAGAAAGACGGACGGCAAACCCGGGTCCTGTTCCTGGATTGTCGTCCGTATCGTTATCGTGTGGCTAGCTCAGCTTCGTTTGCTCCAGCTCAGCTCCTCGTCCCTAAGCTGCCCTTCCGCCATTCGCCAGCGTTTGACGGGTTCGCCTTCAAACAACTCCGGTTCATGGGTGATCATGATCAGCGCGGCCCCCTCCCCCAGCGCCTCGCGGCATAAATTCGTGAGCAAGCGGACGCCGCCATAATCGATGCCCGCCGTTGGCTCATCAAGAATGTACAGCCGCTTCGGACAGATCATAACCGAGGCCGCGCTCAGCAGGCGCTTCTCCCCGCCGCTTAACCAATACGGGGATTCGCCGGTTTTACCGGCTAAACCAATCGCTTCCAACATGCGTTCGGCCCGCTGTCGCAGCTCCTTTGGCACAGGATCCTGCGGTCTCAGCCGCAGTTCGGCGCGCGGGCTATAGAGCAGCTCGTCCCACACGGTTGAGGCGACGAATTGCTGCTCCGGCTGCTGAAACACGTAGCCGATCTCGGACGCCCTATCGTAAAGCGTCCGGCGGGCAGTGTCCCGGCCCTGCCAAAACACCGTACCTTTAGGTGGGGGCAGAAGGCCCATCAGCAAGCGGGACAACGTGGTTTTGCCGGAACCGTTGTCCCCGCACAGCAGCCGCCAGTCGCCAGGGTACAGCGTCAGGCGGACATCCCGCAGCACCGGCTCGGCCCCGCGGGCGAAAGCGTAGCTGAGCCCTCGCGCCTCGAGCAGGGGCGCGCGAGTCGCCGCCGATGCCGGCCCGGCGGCGGGGGCGAGGGCGGCGGGCCCCGCAGGGCCGCCGCCGCTGGAGCCTGGGCCTGCTGCCGCCGCCGATGGTTCGGCCGGCAGCAGGCCCAGCTCTTCCAGCCGCGCGCTCGCGCCGCGGCGGAGGGGCTCCGCCGGACCGTCCAACGTGACGGTTCCGGCGTCCAGCACGACGAGCCGCGGCGCAGCCAGCGCGAGCTCGTCCATCCGGCCGGACATCGTCACGATGGTCCGGCCTTCGCCGTGCAGGCGGCGCAGCAGCGCCAGCAGCCGCCTGCGCGAGGCGGCGTCGAGGCTGGCCGCCGCCTCGTCGAGCACGAGCAACGGCGGCTCCAGCGCCAGCACCGCCGCTATTGCCGTGCGCTGCCGCCCGCCGCCGGACAGCGCATGCACGGGCGTAAGGCGACGAGGCGTCATCGCCACCGCCGCCAGCGCATCCGTTACCCGCCGTTCCAACTCGGCGGCGGGGACGCGCAGGTTCTCCGGGCCGAAGGCGACTTCGTCTTCGACCCGGCCCTGCACGAGCTGCGCGTCGGGGTCCTGGAACACGACCCCAATACGCCGGGCCACCTCGCCGATCTCCGCTTCCGCGGGATCGACGCCGTCCACGAGCACTCGGCCCGTGCGGTTCCCTCCCCCGGTTCGGGGGAGATAACCGCTGATCAGCTGCGCCAGGGCCGATTTGCCGCTGCCGCTCGCGCCGACGAGCGCCACCCACTCCCCGCGTTCCACGGTGAGCGTCACGCCTTGCACCGCCGGAACCCCGTCCGGCTCGAACGCGTAGCTGACATTGTGCAGTTCCAGTGCGGGGCGCGACATCTTACGCTTCCATCCGGCGGCCTGCCGCGAAGCGGCGAAGAAGTCCGCTGCCCGCCAAGGCGTCTCCAAGCAGCTTGACCAGCAAGCCGCACAAGACCATCCCGCTCAGTACCCGGACGACCAATGCGATCAGCAGGATATCCATTCCCCATTTCGTATAACCGAACATTTGGGCGGCGAAGAAGAACCACACCGGCACCATCGCGCCTCCCGTCACCATCAGCATCGGCCAACTCCATTTTTTATATCGCACAAGGGCAAAGGCTCCCTCCACGATCACCAAATAACAGGCTGCGGCCACGAAGCAGGACAAAATGCCGTACGCCGTTCCCATAAAAGCTTGGACAACCGCCCCGATACCGTAGGTAATCAAGGCCGTCCCCGGTTTGCGGATAATATAATACGCCAGCAATCCGTAGATCATATACAAACCGGTGATCGTCGAGGTGAGGATCGGTCCCCCCAACCCGTTCAACGCTTGATTCAGCGGCGACAGAAAAACTGTCATCACGGCATTCGCCGCGGCCAGCATGGCCATCAACACGATATCTAGTGTGGTAAAGCGCTGAAACGCCTTGCCCGAACTTGCTCCCTTCACATGAACCATCCTCTCATTGCTTTCGATTGTTAACCATAAAACATAATTTAGGTTAACAATCAATCGGCGTCAAGTCCTTTTTTTTGAACCGTTGCCCCTCTGCGTTAATCTCCCTGTGTCGCTAAAGCGCGAGAAAGCGAGATCCTTCGGGCCTGCAAGGGTTAAATTATCTCACAGCATCCACAGACCCGCCGTCAAAATCAAACTTATCATGATCGTCCCTATGCCAATGGCTTTAAACGGCACCTCCCGTAAAAACGTCCGCTCCCGATACGCGCCAAACCCCTTGGCATCCATCGCCCCGGCGGTTTGTTCCACGCGCCTTATCGCCCCGGTGAATACGGTCACTAACTGACCCCGACGCTGTTCCAGTCGCTCCTGGATCCCTCGCGGTTGCCGGCCCATCCGGAGTTTGCGGGCGGCCGCAGCCTGCCTGCCTTCCTCCGCCAACAATGGCAGAAACGTCAGCGCCATCGAAATTCCAAACACAAACCGGTACGGCAACTTCAAACGGGTTGTCATGATCACGACGAAATCCTTGGGATCAGTGGACTCGATATAAGCCAGCGAGGACAAAAACAAGCTAACCATCCGCAGGGTCACCGCTGCGGCGTCGCTTAGTGCAACCCCCGAAATCAGCAGAGGTCCCTCGGTACTGCCCTCTCGAAGCTGTACGGCTAGTGCAGTTACAACAAATAACGGCAGGCCAAAGCCGAGGATCCATGCAAACCGCCGCAATAACCGGTGCCAACTCATCCCGGCCCCCAGCTTAGCCGCTACGATCAACGTTAGCAATAAGACGATCTGCCGTCGCGGGTCGTCCCAATGCATGGCGAGCGCAGCAAGGCAAGCTAACGCGACCAGTTTGCTGAGCGGATCAAGACGGTGAAGGAATCGACCACCGTACTCTTTGCTATACTCCATCGTTAACTCGCCCCTCCTTCGTAATACTCTTTCTTTAACAAGGAATACATCAGCAGATCAACAAAGCCGCTCTCCGTCCATTGATACTGCCGAAGCAGTCCTTCCTCCAGGAATCCGAACGCCTTCAGCAGCCTGCGAGAAGCGTTGTTCCGCGGATCGACCAGCGCCTCGATACGGTTTAATCCCATCGTTTCATACCCATAGGCGAGCAGCATCCGCAGCGCTTCCGACATATATCCATGCCCCCAGTACTCCCTGCCCAAGTCGTAGCCGATCTCGCCGCGATAGGCTCCGGCCAGCTCCCAGACATTAAATCCGCAGCTGCCGATCAGCTTCTTCTCCTCCTTGAGCTCTATGCCGAAGCGAAGCGTGTCCTCGCTCTCGGATAAACCGTTAAGTAGGTTAATCATCTCCCAAGTGTCCTCTACCGAGGTGAACGGCGGAAGATTCATGTACTTTATTACCTCAGAATCACTCCAATAATGAAACAAAACCCCTGCATCGTTCCGCTCCATCCGCCGCAGCCGCAGCCTTTCGCTTTCCAGCACGGGAATGTCCCCGCCGCATCTAAACACGATTTCCAGTTCCCCCTCGCCGTTTCCGCTTCTGCATGTTTGAGTGATGTTCAGGGATTTGTTCTTTCTCCATTACAACACCCTTTTATAGATAATCATATCGGAATAAACTCGTCAAAGGGGAAGGGCAAATTTTACAGAGGGGCGATTTTCCTTCCAACTTTTCGGTGATACTATTATAGACATAGAGAGCTTTACGGATAGGCTCGCAAGGAGGAACCCACGCAGATGGTATTTACGATCGTTATCTTGGTTTTGCTGCTTGCCGTATTGGCATTTGTGAGCGGGGTGCCGCGCTTTGCGGTTCGCCAGATCACCCAGATGCGGCTGCAAACGAATGAGAGTATTTACGAATATTTAGAACGAACGGGTGTATATACCCGCGAACAATTCGAGCGGTTACCCAAACAAGCGGTACAGGTAATGTCCCGCGACGGATTGAAGTTAAACGGGTACGTGCTGGAGTTGTTCCCCGAGAGCCACCGCTGGATGATCATCGTTCACGGTTATACGGTCTCGTTGCTCGCCTCAACGCAATATATCGAAATGTTTCAAAAGGCGGGCTTTAACATTCTGCTCGTGGATCAACGCCGACATGGCGGCAGTGAAGGAAGCTACACAACCTATGGTTATCATGAGAAGTACGATGTCCAAACGTGGGTACATTGGATCCTTGAGAATTACGGGGAAAGTAGTGTGATCGGCCTTCATGGCCAATCCTTAGGGGGCGGAACGGTTCTGGAGTATCTCTCCATTGCCCATCCCAATGTGAAATTCGTCATCGCCGACTGCCCATACTCGGACCTGACGGAGCTCATGCGCCATCAAATCTCCAAGCTGAACAGGCTGCCGGCCAAGCCGCTCTTGCCGCTGGTTGACAAGCTGTTGCAGCGCAAAGCCGGCTTCCGACTGCATCAGGTTAGTCCAATTAAGGCCGTCGAAAACAGCAAGTTACCGGTGTTGTTCATCCATGGCATGGAAGACAACTACGTACCGACCTATATGAGCCGAGAGATGTACAGTCAAAAACCCGAACCCAAAGAACTGCTGCTCGTGGAGGGCGCGGTCCACGCCAATGCCTACGGCATCAATCCGAAGCGGTATACCGATCAGGTTCAGACCTTCATCGAGAAGGCACTAGGCGCGGATGAACAATCCACCGCTTATTTACCAAGCATCTGACTTTGAGCCATGACGATATACTGATCCAGGCGTTGGCTTAATTCCAGAATCGTGCCGCTGCTAAAGTTGTCTTGGGTAGCGGCATTCATTAATTCCAGACGCAGGTGCTCAATGGTCGCCTTCAGATCATTGCTGATTTTGTTATTGGTACGGCTTACGCCTCGGAGAGTTTGAGGTACCATAAAATCACCTTTTCATTAATCTTGTCCCTATTTTACCTCATGATGCCAAAAAACATATTTTGCAAATTTGATAAAAATTAGCACTCGGTGTCGGACTTTGTAAGAAAAAATAGTCCCCCCTCCGCAGGAATGCTATCCCTCGACAAAAAACTTATTTATAATAGATTTTATTACTGCCGACGGCCTAGGTCAGCCTGCAGTTTCAAGGAGGGAATAACGTATGTTTCATGCCAGCGAATACAGCGGCTCCCGCGAAGAGCGGCAGAATGCCGTCTTGTCGCAGCTTCAAGCGCTCATTTACGAGGAAAGCAGCCAAGTAGCCAATTTAGCCAACGCCGCCGCGCTGCTGAACTTTTTCTTAGATGATATCAACTGGGTCGGCTTCTATTTGTTCGACGGCCAGGAGTTAGTACTTGGGCCGTTCCAAGGCCTACCGGCCTGTATTCGGATCCCGCTCGGCAAAGGCGTGTGCGGGACCAGTGCGGAACGCCGAGAAACGCTGCGGATCGAAGATGTCTACGCCTTTCCGGGACACATCGCCTGCGACGCGGCGTCCAATAGCGAGATTGTCGTACCGATCGTCGTGGGAGACCAACTCATTGGGGTACTGGATATCGACAGTCCGCTGAAGGGGCGGTTTGATGCCGAAGATCAGGCATTCCTGGAGCAATTTGTGGCGACGCTCGCCAAGCAGTTGTAGTTGACAGACCCACATAACGTGGGGAGTATGTTGCGGGATTTGCTCGTTCCACGAGCTCTATAGGCCTTTGCGCGTTTTCCGCGCAGGGGTCTTTTTTTGACTGTTACCTTAGTGCCCGCCGTCGCTCCCCCGCTTTGGGTTCCCATTCTATCAATTTTATGCGATATTTCATTCATATCCCGCTGCCTTCGCCTCGTTTGCTCCTATTCTGTTCGATTTTTCATACAAAATTCCGGTTTCAGGGCCTTACTCTCTCCGTTTTATACGATTTTTCATACAAATCCTCCGTTCGATAGCAAGCTCTCCCCATTTATACGCGATTTTTCATATACATTCCTTATACCAGGTTTACCCACGTTCGATAAAAAAGAAGCGCGAGCATAAGGGGCTAGACTGCCCTTTATGCTCGCGCTATTTTATCCTGCCATCCCAAGCGCCGCGGCTTAATACCGCCAGAGATTAATCTTCTCCCGGCTTTGTGACGATAACCATACCCTCCACATGCCGTTTGCTCATCAGCTTGCGCTTTTTCCGGTTCTCCTTCGAATCAAAGACGATATCAAGATCGTAGTCCTCCGGATATAGCGACTCGCTCTTGAGATATGGCTTCAACCGTTTATGGTTGATTTTGATTTTCTGTTTCTGAACCTGAACCCATGCCATTCCTCGAGAATCCGGGGGTTCAACGACGATGCCGATTTTTCCAATGGACGTCACCAGGACAGCGTCGCCAACCTCAAACTTGCGGGAGGGTTGGATCGCCGCTTCGGCAGCTTCTTCGGGGGCTCCTTCCGCCTCCTTCCCATCACCGCCTGTCTCTCGGCGACCCCGGGGCATTGACACGGCTGGCGCTGAGGATCGCTTCGGCGGCACGATTTCGTCCCACCGCATGCCCCCGCTTCCAGAGCCATCAGTGAATTGCTGTCGGCTGACGATATGCTGCGAGCGTTCGATGATTCCGCCGGACATCCCTAGCTTACGGGCAATTTCGATCGCATAGCTGCGGCCGGATTGCCCGATGGTCAAGCGATACAACGGGCGCAGCGTCTCGGCGTCAAATTCCATACGGGCGTTCTCGAAGCCCTCCGCTCGAGAGGCAAACGTCTTAAGTTCGTTAAAATGCGTCGTAACCATCACTGTAGAACCTTTGCGTGCGAACTCCTCCAGTACCGCGATCGATAACGCGATCCCTTCCCCCGGGTCGGTACCTGCGGCCAACTCGTCGATCAGCACCAAGGTAGACGGCCTTGCCTCCTGTAAGATTTCCACCAGGGCACCGATCTGAGCAGAGAAAGTGCTGAGCGACTGCTCCAGGTTCTGTCCGTCCCCGATGACCGCGCGGATGCCTTGGTATACCGCAAACCGGCTGTCCGACGAGACCGGCACCAGCAGGCCCGATTGCACCATCAAGGACAGCAGACCCACCGTCTTTAGGACAACCGTCTTCCCGCCGGTGTTAGGGCCGGTGATGATCAGCGTCCGGTAATCGGCGCCAATCGCTACATCCAGAGGAACCATCGTTTGCAGCAACTTCGGATGCTTTGCCCCTCGAATCACCGTGTCACCGCTCTCGCTCAGCTGTACCGGGGCACCACCAATCGCTGCCGCATATTTCGCTTTGGCAAATATGAAGTCGTACGTCCCTGTGATCTCGATGTTCCGAACAAGGACAGCGGCTTCTCGTTCGACCAATCCGGCGAGGTAACCTAAGATTTTGGCCTCCTCCCGGGCTTCCTCTCCTTGAAGCAGCTCCAGCTCTCCCTGCAGCGCCGCAACCTCCTGCGGTTCGATGAACACCGTCTGCCCGCTGGTCGACTGGTCCAGCATACGCCCGTTGACTTGCTTGTAATAATCCTTTTTGACCGGAATCACATATCTGCCACCGCGGACGCTCACAATGTTCTCTTGCAAAATGGAAGCATGGCGAGCCATGACGGACTGAATGCG
>RCUU01000426.1_pt1 | contig 23495 bp, 25 predicted proteins | sample 2166211 | NCBI WGS metagenome assembly RCUU01 (sample SAMN09932620, study PRJNA488358) | compost metagenome | feature: garden; material: soil; isolation source: compost soil in phenylacetic acid-enriched culture | place: Germany: Experimental Botanical Garden Goettingen | collected 2016-01-27
GTTCCACGGCTGGAACTGCGCCCAGCTCGATGAAATGGCCTTGCCGCCGTGCCACTTGCTGTATCAGTTCCACCCGAATGTCGAGACCAGGGAGATTTCCCTGACCCTCTACATCCGCTCCAACGACCTGGGCCTTTTATCAGGCGGTCAGGAAAATGCACAGTACCTAACCGCTGCGTAAAAAAATTTGCCTACTCCTGCGATTTTATCTGGACGTTGACAATCTGCACATTCTGAATAGTATGTGCCGCCTTGTCGAAAGGGGGTGGGTGTGACGGTAGTAGTATCAGAAGGCGTAGAGCTTGATCTCAGAGCGTCGCCGCTAAACGACGAGACCCAGGTGGTTGAGGGGAAGGTTACAGTCATTGGGTGCGCGGTCTTTGACGATCAGGAAAGAATCCTGCCGCTGGTATCTGAGTTTCTCACTAAGGCATCCCAGACCAAAAAGCTTTCCTTTCCATCGGTCAAGACCTATGGCCGAAACCTAGGCTACCTGGTTGACCACTTAAGCCGGTTGCCAGAGTTTGATGGATGTTCTTCCGATGAAATTCTGTTGACAGTCAAACGGCCTACTATTGCAGCCTATATTGTTGATCTGCGCAGGGTGCACGGGATCGACTCGGTTACCATTCGTAATCGGGATGCCTGTTATCGGACTTTCTATAACAAGTTCCTTTGCGTTCGCTCTGACGATCAAGAGGCACGAAGAAAGAATAATCCATATGCTGCTGGATTCATTTCTCCATCTCCCAAAAGAAAACTCGTAAAAGCCTGCTCGCCTCAAGAGCTGGAAGCTCTTGTACTCTCTACTAAGAACGAGCGCGAACGGGCACTGCTGCAATTCATCTTCGATGCGGGACTTCGGCGGTCTGAGGTAGGTCGTATTACACTCGACGCTGTTAACAAAGCGCTTCGTTTCTCACAAGAACAGATGATCGTTGATTCAAAAACTGCTCCTGAAGTGCCAGTTTATTGCCCGCTATTTGTAGAGGGTAGCAAGGGAAGGGGAGGGGAAACCAAGCAGCGATATTCTATTGTCAGTCGGCCAACTCTCGACAGAATCAAGAAGTATCACGCTACGCCCCTTTACAAGCGTTATGCGGCGCGTTATGAGAGCCCTGAGAAGACCCCTGCATTCTTTAATGCTAATGGTGATCCATTCAATGCAGATGCGATTAGCGCCCTCCTGGAACGTATCTCCGAGCGCGGTGTGAAGTTTAAGCGCCTCGAGAGGTCTGTTGCACCGCATAAACTCAGGCACGGCCATGCTTACGCTATTTTGAACAGCCCAGACATTGGGAAAGACATTCTGGATCAGATGGTCATTGTTCAAATGTCTTTGGGACATGATCGCCCGGATACAACGGATATCTACACGCACATCCCTCAGGATATGTATCGAGCTCTATGCGGCAATGAATCAGTCCTGCTTACAAAAGCCGAGACTATGGCTCAGCTGTGGAAGAACACTGCCGTTCGTATCGATATCAGGATGAAAAAATGACTCCCACCATCCTAGACAAAGGACGTGTAATTGCTTGGTACAACGCCACTAAGGATTCCGCCTTCAATCTTTGCAGCTTAGAGCTGGAACGTGATCAGTATGATGACGAACTTTACCTCACTGATGCGTACATTGCTGAACATGGCTTGTGTGAGGAGTTAGAGCTATTCGCACTCAGTGAAAGGTGTTTGATCACGCAGCTGTTTGTGGACGGTTACTTGAGTCTTGAGGAGCAGTCTGTAGCCGGACTTAATTGGTCGCTAAAGCTGCTGGGTTGGTACGGAAATCTTACTGATGATGAGAAAAAAGCGATTCCAACATTTGGAAATAAAATCGGCGTCCGGTCTCTGGCAAGACAGGAGAGGAAATTTACTACTCTTGGAAAGTTAGTGGACTACCCGGCTGTAAAGGCGGCCCTTGAGAAGATTAATACTCAACATCTGGAATCTGGATACCTTGCTGTTGATTATGAACCTGTTAAAGACAGGGGGGCTGATGGTGTCGCCAAGTATGTAACAGTGGCCAGCCCAGAAACTCTTGACTTTCGGCGCCTGTTGAGCTTGCGCGTAAACAATGTCAATGAGCTTGAAGCATCATCGTCGAGCACTCCCTTCCAAACTATCAAGCATCTGTTCGCCTACGCCACTTCTTTTTACGACGAGTGGAATGCGGGAATGTTTGCCTTCTCATACTTTATTCGATTTCTCAAAGGCCTAGGTTGCTCTGGTGCCGAAGGCCTGTTTGAGGTTGTAGGCGCTTACAGTCTCGTACGATTCCGTGCTTGTCTGGTTGAACTCATAGTGGAAAAGGAGTTGGCACCTAGTACCGCGAATGGGATTTTAAGTAAAGTCCGCATCACGCTTAAGTCGCTCCAAGGCATTTCAGGTGGAGAAAATTTCAACTTCTACGACGTGGAAGGATTTGATCCTGTTCGCGTTACAGATATGTATATTCCTTACACTCCTTCGGAGCGTGAGCGGATTGCACTCTGTGTGAATGATGATATCGACCTTTATGACCGCCTCTCTCAACCTTATAAGGTCTCTGGAGTAGGCGTTGATCCCTTTGAGGCGGATCAAAGTAAGATCGTGCGTGGTTACGCCACTCTCGAAAACATGCGTTGGGTTTTTGAGAACCGGTTGAACTCTACCCCACCTACCGCTGAACAGTTGAGTGTGCCTGGCTACGCCTCGTCGTTCGCCAAAACCATTAATAGGTTGGCTGGTAGTATTGAAGCTGTATATCATTCTTGGGGTGTTCTTCAGCGCGTTGATAATAGCGTCATCACTCCTTATGTGATCAAACTTGCTCAAGTGACCGGGCTTAATGCTGACTCCCTTAAGTGGCTTGATTTAGATGACTATGCCCCATACCACCCTTTCACAAAGCGTCCATGCTTGAGATATTGGAAGGAGCGTTCGGTGGGGGAAAAGCTTTACCCCCTGGATTTGATGCAAGCTGAAATTACGTGGTTAACTTCAGCACAGTCAAATGAGGTTGCAAAAATATTTGAGGATGTTAAAGCGCTGACTAGCCGCTTTCGCTCTAGTGCACCTGAAGATATTGCCAATAAGCTGTTCATTTGGCAGTCGTCGGGGCCAAATTCCTATGGTGAAATCAAAAGCCTTGCCACCTCTAAAGTCAGCATAGTTTCTCGCCTGTTCTCAGAATACGCCAAGGCCAAAGCGCTTCTTGATGACAATGGGGAACCGCTGAGACTGTCGGCTTCACGCTTACGTCCAAGCTTTATTAGTGAGCTTTTGGAAAAAGGAGTGTCACCCAGAGAGATTCAGGTGATTCTTGGGCATGCTAAGTTGCGAACCACAATTGCCTATTTTGATCGAATGGACTTCAATCGATTTGCTAGAAAAAAGCTGAATGAGGCTATCACCTCTATCCATGAAGGCACAATTGGGAGTTATGAGCGAATTCATGCTGTGGACTTAACTGATTCGGATAGCAAGCCGGAGCCGGATGCCGCGATGGGGCCCAAGGTTGTTTTTAAGACTCCACTTGCGGACTGTGTGAATATTTTCAATCCTCCCGAGTTTGTCAGATCTCTTGCTTCATATGTCCCAGGTACACCCTGCGCTATGTATAACAAATGTTTGTCCTGTGATAATTCGATCATCACAGTTGCGCATCTGCCGCAGTTGTTTGCGATGTACAGGGACTATGCTCGCTTAGTAGAGGTGTCTCGAGTGATGGATACACCTTATGGGTTTGTAGTTAAAGAAAATATGTCGTTGCTTGAGGGTATGCTCGACCCTGAGACTTCTGATTTCTCAGAGGGGGAGTTGCATAATGCTCAGCGGTTGTCTGATTACATTGAGACTACTATTTTGATCGACGGGGTGGGGGTATGATTCTTAGTGAGCAACTGGTGGGATCGATTCTGTCCCTTGGGCAGTTCAATCGAGTCGCACTTGCAGTTATGCAGAACTCCCAGCGCGTCGTTAATGACTACGAGTCCTTGCAGGCAATTGCTATTCTGGAGGCTTTGGGTAGCGTTCCAGTCTCCAAGCTGTCTGTGTTCAAGGACTCCGTTTGGGATTTCAATGAAGATAATCCCAATGTCTCAAGGCTCCTGCGAGGCGTTCGTCTTAAGATTGATTTTTCTCGTTATGTACACATTCCAGATGTGGTTATGCTGGAATTGAAATGTGCCACTCTTTTGTACTCTCAGGCGCCAGGTGTTCTGGTTGTAAAAGAAGCTAACCGGAAAAAGGCAGCAAAAGTTCTCAAAGCCCAGACGGTTGCTGCTGTTGTGGATCGGGGCTTGAAGTTCGTAGATCAGCTTTATGCGGTGCTTCGGCTGGATTTAGGCGATGAATACATCGACCGTACTATGCAATCGCTGTCTTTCGTGCCTTCCTCGTATTATACACAGGCGGCAGAAAGCTTTGAGTTTGTGTATGATTCCTTGGTAGAAGGCTTTTTCAAGGTGCTTCGGTCATTGTCGCTTCAAGGTACTCTTTTTCCTAAGGCTATGCCTGTGGTTGACCTTGATCAGTTACCTTGGGCTCGACTGGGCAATGGAAAGAAGCCAGACAGCGAAAAGAAAGCCAAGTCAAACACTGTACTTCCCAATGAGCTTTTCGAGCATTCGTCCCACATCGCTTCAATGGTTGTCGTAGATTTTCTTGATGCTTTAGGGCACTCTATTATTGATAACTCTGTGTTGGAGGTTCGCAATAATAAGCAGTTCTTCCAGAGTAAAGATAATGAGCTCAGTCCGTTAAAGCTGAACGTCTATATGGCAATGCGCCTATTCAAGGCAGGCTATCCTCTTGATTACATCAAAGATTTGTGGCCTGAAGGCGAAGATGTGATCGATGATCTGTTCGCAAGTAGCAATGTTGTCACCTATCGTAAGGTGTGTTCGGCGTGGGTTGGCTCTAAATACGACAGAGATTTTCAGCAGTATCTAAATTATGTAGGTTATAGCTGCATGTATCTCGTGGCTCAGTTTACAGGTATGAGGCCGGGGGAGTTGGTTAGGCTTATTGCTGATAGCTGTCTCAGGGAGGACAAAGAGGCAGGCTGCTGGCTTTTGGAAGGCCGTGTAGAAAAACATCAGGATAATTTGGTTGGTTTGTTTGATGACTATTGGGTGGCGATTCCTATCGTTCGAGATGCAATAAGGGTTAGCATCATTCTAAGTAAAATCAAGCAAAATCCGTACGTTTTTTCGAGCGTACAAACCGTCCAGTGTGGTGAAGAGGCAGACCCCCTTTCTTCGACGGGTTTTGGAGAACCCACACGCTCTTTCTTCAGTGGGTTCATGTCACCTGAAGAGGTGGAGGAGTTAGGCTTTTATCCCTATATGCTGCGTCATACGTTAGCTTATCAGCTGTATCGTGCGGACGTTGGTCTTCCGTTTATTTCTCACCAACTTAAACATTTTGGCGACCTAGTAGGGCGTCCGGGGTTTGGAAAGGGTTTTAGTAAGACCACGCTTGCCTATGGCGAAATCGGAGACATGCTTGCGAAAGGCAATAATCGATTCAAAGGTAAAAACCTGATCCGACACCAAGCGGAGCTTGAATGCGTGAAGACTATGTATAACCCCAATGGTAATTACGCTGGTGCCAATGCTGCGGAGCACAAGGCGAACCTAAAACAGGCGTTCGCAGGTTATATGGCAGCTGGTTATACCGATGATGAGGTCTACGAGGCGATGACAGAGCAGCATATTGCGGTCATCAACGTCGGACAGGGTTTTTGCTACGGCAAGCGGCAGGAGGGATTCGACGCCAGTCTTCCATGCATTGGGGGGCTGCGATGCAACCCTTTTCGGTGCAAAAATTCCGTTGTGACTGAGGCGCATGCTCCAGCCTGGAAAAATGTGTACCTGCAAAACAAGCGCTCGATGGCCGACCCTCGTTTGCAGCACAGCGTGGGTCATTACAAAGCTGCGATGGACGAGGCTCGAATGGTACTCCGTTCACTTGGAATTGAGGTGGATGAATGATCGATTCCTCGACGCATGTCCAGGCTTTTGACTCCAAGAATCAAGAAGACTTTGATAAGAATACCGGGATCATAACTGACGGTTTGATGGCTATCGGCTCCGATAGCTCCATTAAGGCAACGGTTGCTGAGCTTAGTCGGATTACCGGAATCCACCGTAATACATTACGCCAGCGTCTGTGGCCTATTCAGCGTCTTAAAGCGATCAAGGAAGATCGTGTCGTCGCTGCGATTCGTCAGCGCCTGGTGAAAGGAAAAGCTGCCGATCCGTTGAGCGTGCTGACCTCCAAGCTAGAGGCCTCGCGACGCGAAGTGCTGCACTGGTTCGACCAGTACCTCAAGGCCAATGATCGCGCAGAGCAGCTTGGTGCTCGTGTTGATTTCATCAAGGGTACGATCTCTGAATATGAGGCCTTCCGAGCGGAGCGAGACAGCAAGCTGTTGGAGCTGAATGGTGAAATTGCTAGACTCAAACGAGTAATCGATGTCTTGCAATCTGAGCAGGCGGAAAAGAATTCATGAAAAGCTATCTGGATCTACTGGGTGACGTTCTCGAAAACGGCGCTCAGAAGGGCGACCGCACGGGTACTGGTACGATAAGCGTATTTGGCAGGCAGTTCCGCCACGACCTGTCAAAAGGCTTCCCTTTGCTCACAACAAAGAAGTTGCACTTTAAAAGCATTGTTAACGAGCTGATTTGGTTTTTGGGTGGCGATACCAACGTCAAATGGCTTAATGAGAATGGCGTCAAGATCTGGAACGAGTGGGCCACCGAAGAAGGTGACCTCGGGCCAGTCTACGGCAAGCAGTGGACTGCTTGGCCAACCAAGGATGGCGGGACGATCAATCAGATCGACTACGTCGTTAATGCCCTGAAGACCAACCCGAATAGTCGGCGAATCCTGTTCCATGGTTGGAACGTGGAATACCTGCCGGACGAGAAGGTGAGCCCTCAGGAAAATGCCCGTCAAGGCAAGATGGCGCTGCCTCCGTGCCACCTGCTTTATCAATTCTATGTCGTGGATAATAAGCTGTCAGCGCACCTGTTCATTCGGTCGTCAGATAGCTTCTTGGGGCTCCCATACAACACGGCATCCCTGGCGTGCCTGACGCACATGCTCGCCCAACAGTGCGACCTCGACGTTGGTGAGATCGTAATTTCGCTCAGCGATGTCCATATCTATTCCAACCACATGGAGCAAGTGAAGACTCAGATCGCACGTGCGCCACGTCAGTTGCCTGAGCTGAAGTTGCTTCGTAAGCCAGCATCCATCTACGACTACAAGTTCGAAGACTTCGAGGTGGTGGGCTACGATCCGCACCCGCATATCTCTGCACCTGTATCAGTCTGATCTTCAGCGACACCCAGTGAAATGACCGGCCTCATGGCCGGTTTTTTTACGCCCGCTCGATGAGATATCCCCGGTGCTCGATGCCTGGAGGCTGATCCCGGATCAACTCTGATGGAGAGCCTCGCCGACCTACGGTTCCTCAATATGGCTGGCTGTAAAGCCTGACTTTTGTGGTGGCGAGTGAAGTCCATTCGGAGGTTGCCGTATGATCGCAGTAACTACAGCCGCAACCTCTCCCGAGGATAATGCCTTGAAGCTCCTCACAGGACTCTGGAACCTTATCAATCCCGACCGCCGTTCGGAGTCGGAGAAAACGCGAGAGCGTGACTTCATCGCTGCTGCGAACAGCCTCAAAACCCTCAAGGTGACGCCCGAAGGCGGCATGTCCATCGACCCTCAAGAGTTTCGCGAACAGATAATCACAGCACGCGAAGAGCTGAAACATCTGGTTCACAAGCCAGGAGCTCCTAACGCGCCGTTGAAGGTAATCACCGACTTCGAGGTGGCACAGGAGTCGGATCCGTTTGTAGAGCCTCGACAGGGCGTCCTGGACTGTATTGAGGTGGTTGCCTGGCGTCGGTTACCCAGCGGTGCAGCTGTACGCTACACGTGCCTGAAGTGCGTGAGCACAAGTCGATTCGTTGTCGCGGCAACTAGCCTGTTCTCTGGGGGGACTGAAAGTCTTCCGCCTTGGGTTGACGGCAATATAAACAGGCAAGTCGCTAGCGCCTTCCAGAACACAGAGTTCCACTGGTACGCGACTGTGGGTGAGGCGATGGATGCCTGGGACGCAGCGCTTTGATGTCCCTACAAAACAGAAAGGCTCGTCCGGTTCCGCTTGAGCAGTACGAAGATTACGGTGACATCCCGCCAGAGGGAATGGATCTAGAAGAGGTGGAACTCATCTGGTGGACAGTCGCGCCTAGGCTGAGCAAAAAGGAACTACGAAAACGGCTGAAAATCGTCGCTGACGGCTATCGTGATGCCGGTCGCTTCGGGTACGCGGCAGTTTCAGATGCTCAAGGGCGCGGTCGTTACCCTCGGGGCGTCATCAACGTTCTTAAGCAGGTGCTGAAGCCACGTGGGTTGATGCCTCTGGACACGGCTGATGATGTCCTTTATGTCCAGGTTGAGATCTGGCATCTGTGCATCTCAAAAGCACTTGAATGGTGCCCCCCGAATGCACTTCCTAGAAAGCTTCGCGGTATAAAGGTTGAGGCTGATCTGGGGTTGTAAGCGGCGTAGTTCGGCTCACTGGCAATAAGGCCCCCACGTAGGTGGGTTTTCGACGATATCGATTGAGGTGCTGAGCTCGTACTGCATGTGTTCGAAGACTCTATCGAGACTTGGATGCGCTTTAGACTTTCGCAATGCGCTCACTAGCTCCAGCAGCTCCCGTCCCTGGGCCACCGGCATCTGAATGTCGCAATACACAGTGTCATCGTCGTCTTGTGCCATGCCTGTAGCCCCCTCAATCTATTACAGGTTTGTTTCTCACGGCTCTATGCTGCTCCAGGTGCCGCATCTCTGCTTCCCACCTAGCCAGGAATTTATCCCAGTCCGTGGCGTAAGGCCCTTCGACCACCCGTGTCGAACCGATGCTCGCCTGCTGGAAACGCTCCCTCCATGGCTGAGGAATGGTTATTTCCAAGACGATATCGATGCCGCAGTTGTGATGCTGCACCGGGACAGAGGCACGAACTTCATTGAGCTCGAGTGACTCACCCATTGAGGGCGTGCCGCTTCGCTCTTGGTTGTCGAGGTCATCAAGGATGGCTAAGGCGTCAGCTGCCTTTGGGTCACCTGGGAGGAGTCTGGCAATCTCCCAAAAAGCCCTTCGCCTAGTGCGTTCAAGCTTTCGGAGTTCATCGTGAGTCAATTCAGTCTCTCTCAGGTTGGTTGAAGCTGGGCGGTTGTTGTGGCGTGCCGCCGTTGGCGGAGGGCTGACGTGAACCGAGCCGTGGCAAGCCACGTTTCGGCCCTACAGGCTTTCATCCTCACGCCTTCAGCCGTGCCGGCTTGCGCGCTCCGCTCGCACCCACTACTGGCGCTGCAGATGGGGTGGAGGGCAAACCAACGCGTCCTTGAAGCACATACAAGTGGCACCTATGCGCCACATGCTGCATTATTTATGGAGTTTACTGAATCGCTCAATGACGACACTTGGCGCAGTAGCAGGCCACGCTTCGAGATTCCCAGTTTTACGTATGAAATTCACGGCGCAACTCAAGAAGAACAGGACAGGAAGCATCGCAACGAGCAAAGCCAAGTCGTGTATATGTCCGAATGCTTCGGGAATATTATCGGCTTTAGCGGCCATCGGCATGATGGCTACAGCCCAGGTGAGAATATAAGTAAGTGCATAAGCGAGGATTGCACCGAAGGCCATCATTCCCGGCACAGTGAAGCGGAGTTTTGTTACGGACTTGATACTGCCGCCAGCTGGCTTAATCGCGTAAATTATCCCTTTGTTCTTCACTTTATCCTTTGACTTTTTGAAGATGCCATAAAACTCCCAGTGCCGTCCTTTCTCAATCTCCTCGAAAAGGGAAATAGGGACGATTATGTTAGGAATTACGACGCCGTCAATCTTCATAATAACTTCAATATCGTCACTGTTTTGCTTGAAGACACGAATATCTTCAAGGTTCCCAGACATTTTTAGACAATCTACAAACATATTTTCTAAATCTCCTATTAGAAAAATTACTCCGTGCATTACTGCAGGCAACATGAATGCGCAGGGCACTCAGAGTCGCCTAAATCACATCGGGCTTTTGCTGTCGGTGCTGAAACACTCAGGAAACACAGCTCCGAGTCTTAGTTCATCTAACTCGCCTATCGCTTCCGCTCCTTAGTCTTCGATGTGAACAGAGGCGTCGTTCTGTCTCCGCGCCCACAAACACTAAAGCCCTCCTGTGCTCCACCCCCATCAGGCAAACCCGACCTAGCAGTGCCCGAGCAGAGACATGCAATTTGGCTGTGCGCCACGATAATATCAGTATGCTCTGTTTATCGGAATGCACATCGCATGGCTCTATCCTCGCTTTTGAGGATCCGACTCATGCATCTGAAAGAAGCGCTGGCAGGGGCATTGCGCGGAGCTCGAGCCCACCAGGGGCTGAACTACGACGAACTGGCAGGGGCAACCCATAGGACGTATGTCGGTATGCTGGAGCAGGCACGAGCGAATCCGACGTTGGAGAAGCTCGATGAAATCGCTGACCACCTCGGTCTCGATCTGCTGACCATGGTCACCCTAGCCATAGCGGCCCAAGGTGAGGAACTCCCTTCGGAGGTTTTGCAACGTACTGCCTTGCAAATCAGGGAATTCGAGATGTCCGGAGGGTGGCAGTTGGTAGAGGAGCAATTCAGTGATGGAAAGCTCATCAAGCGCTCCCAGGGAAAGCCTAAGCAGCCGCTTAATGCGGAATACATTCGAGCCTTGAAAGCGCAAGGTTTCGACAGGAAAACAATCGCTGAAAAGCTAGGCATTGCCAGAAGCACAGTCCAAAAATATTGGAATACATAAGTCTGCAGAACATCAGCAATCCTGCAATCTAATCAAATCGCGGTTTATGGCGCGCCCTATCGGGTCGGCTGTCGTAAACCATGCCATGGCTAACGCCAAGTCATGGCCCTTTGGGCTTCCATCCTCGCGCCTCCGGCCTTTCTGGCCTGCGCGCTCCGCTTGCTCTGGTTATTTCCATCGACGAATGAAACTCGGTATAGGCCTGCGCGCCCCGGTCGCGGGTAATAATGTCTACTAAAGTTGAAGGCGCAATAGAACTCTTGAGAATTAACACCAATCTGAAGGCATCTTTTATTGGGTTATGGCACAACGAATCTTTCTGATTTCTTCAGCACAATCGTTAAATGTCTATGGTGCTGACAGCAGGCTAGGATTGAGACCCCGCCCATAATCCACCGCCTGACCATTACAAAAGATGGCTCTATGGCCATGCCTCTGAACTGTCAGACTTGCTCCGAAAAAACTCGCGCAGGTGCTCGATAAAGAACGACACTTTAGCAGATAGATTGAGCCGCTCCAGGTACACCGCATAGATATCCGCAGACGGAGTTTCGTAATCACTCAGCACCTCCACCAAACGCCCAGAGCGCAAGTGTCCCGCGAGGTTCCACTCAGCGCGCATCAGAATGCCATGACTGTCAAGAGCCCACTTGAGTGCCACCTCACCATCATTGGTGCTAAGGCTTCCCCCGACCTTGACTGTTTCGGTCAACTTGCCACGGTTGAACCGCCAACTACCAAACGCCGCGTCATTCTGGCGCAACACAATGCATGAGTGCTGCGCCAAGTCTTTAGGCTTTTCCGGATATCCAAAGGCCTCCAAATAAGCCGGGGTAGCGCACAGTCGCCGCCGATTTGTTGCAATCTTGCGAGCAATCAATCTCGAGTCGGGAAGTTCACCAAAGCGAATGGCGACGTCAATAGCGTCATCCGGCAGGTTGATCGGGCGGTCGGTTAGGTGCAGCTGCACTTCGATATCGCGATAGCGCTTAGCGAATGACGAGATTGCAGGCCCAACATGGGTACGGCCAAAGCCCAAAGGCGCATTCACGCGCAGCAGGCCTTTCGGTTCGGCACGGCTGCTGGAAACCTGGCGTTCCATTTCGTTAATTTCGTCGAGGATCCGCTGAGCGCTCATCAAATAGAGTTCGCCCTCCGCTGTAAGGCTAATGCTACGAGTGGTGCGATTGAGCAATCGAACCCCGAGCCGGCTTTCCAGAAGGTTGAGCCGTTTGGAGACAGCTGGTGGTGTCAGGTTCATCTCGCGGGCAGCAGCTGCCAGGCTTCCGACCCTCATAAGCAGAGTGAAAAAAGCCAGCTCCGATATAGGACTCATAATTAACTCAAAGTAAATAATGTAGTTAATTTCAGTGTATTACACCTTTTTGAAAAAACCATTAATTTATAGGGGTGATTACCTATGACACACCTGCGCTCTCTACTGCCACGTAGCCGTTCCTAGCTATGGATAGAGCCCGCAGATGCCAATAAAAAATCCGACTCACAAAAATAAAGCGGAGATAAATGGCTATGCGATACCTTGGGAAGCTCTACGTCCAGGTTTTGATCGGCGTTACCGTCGGCATCCTGCTCGGTGTTTTTTGGCCCCAGATCGGCATCGACCTCAAACCCTTGGGCGACGCCTTCATCAAACTCATCAAGATGGTGTTCGCACCGATCATTTTTGCCACGGTGGTGCTCGGCATCGCCAAAATGGAGAACATGAAAGAGCTCGGTAGAGTCGGGGTACGAGCCCTTATCTACTTTGAAATTCTGTCCACCTTCGCGCTGGTGCTGGGCCTAATTGTGGTGAATCTCGTGAAGCCTGGCGAGGGGATGAACGTCGATCCTTCCACACTCGACATTGCGAGCATTTCTACCTACACCTCCGCTGCAAGCAACTCGGGCGGATTCACCGACTTCCTGATGAGTGTGATCCCGGCCAGCATTACTGACGCCTTCGCGAAGAACCAGATTCTGCCGATCCTGCTTTTCTCAACCCTCTTCGGCATCGCGCTGTCCCACCTTGGCCCACGCGGTAAACCCGTAGTCGATGTGCTTGAAGCCTTTTCCCACGGCATGTTCCACATCGTCGGCATGATCATGCGAGTCGCTCCGTTGGCTGCATGTGGCGCGATGGCCTTCACTGTCGGCAAGTACGGTCTAGGCTCCATCGTTTCGCTCGGTAAACTGATGGCGACCATGTACATCACCTGCTTCCTGTTCGTGGTGATCATTCTCGGTTTCATCTCGCGCTTGTCGGGCTTTAGTCTTTGGAAGTTTCTCAAGTACATAAAGGAAGAACTGTTCACCGTACTGGGCACCAGTTCCTCGGAGTCGGTGGTACCGCAGTTGATGACCAAGCTTGAGAGAGTTGGTGTATCCAAGCCGGTAGTAGGCCTGGTTATCCCGTCCGGCTTGACCTTCAACCCTGATGGTCAGTGCATCTACTACACCATGGCGGCCATTTTCATTGCTCAGGCTACCAACACCCCATTGACTCTAATGGATCAGTTGATCGTTCTGGGCGTCCTGTTACTGACCTCCAAGGGCTCGGCGGGCGTGACAGGCTCGGGTTTCATCACGTTGGCTGCCACTCTGGCAACGATGGACAACATTCCGGTAGCCGGCATGGTGCTCCTGCTGGGCGTCGACCGCTTCATGTCCGAAGCACGGGCCATCACCAACACCATCGGTAACGCAGTCGGCACCATGGCAATCGCCAAGTGGGTTGGTGCTCTCGATAAGAAAAGAGTGGACTTCGTATTAGACGGCGGAATCGTGCCTGAGCAAAACCAGGTACAGGAAGCATCGCCGCTCAATATGTCGAGTCCGGTCAAATCAGCCTTGTGATGCAGTTAGGAGAGTAATCGTGGATAAAGAAGCAGCTGTTGAATCACTAACCGACGTAATGGCGAAGTTCACCGCGTACATCGGCAAGCGCTTGCCAAAGGACGTGAAAGAGAAGACTGCGAAGTTGAGGGCAGCGGAAACTAATCCGTTGGCCATTGCTGTCTACGACTCGATGGCTGACAACCAGGAGTACGCCGACAAGCTGAATCGTCCCAGCTGCCAGGACACTGGTGTGATTCAGTATTTCATCTCTGCTGGAGCCCAGTTCCCACTACTGAGTGACCTGGAGGGCATCCTGGAGAATGCGACAAAGGAGGCGACTATTAAGGGCCCACTGCGTCATAACGCTGTGGAGACCTTTATCGAGAAAAACACCGGTACCAATACTGGTTCGAAGATTCCATGGCTGGACTGGCAAATCATTCCTGACGCCGACCACGCGATCATTGATGTGTACATGGCTGGCGGCGGTTGCACCTTGCCAGGCTCTGCCAAGGTTCTGATGCCCGGCCAAGGCTATGAAGGCGTGACCGAGTTCGTCTTCGACGTGATCACCTCGCGGGGTATCAATGCTTGCCCACCACTGTTGGTCGGCGTGGGCGTGTCCACCTCGGTGGAAACCGCCGCGCGTCTATCTAAGCTGGCGATCCTGCGTCCAGTGGACTCCAGCCATCCGAACGAAAGCGCTGCGATGATGGAAAAGCTGCTGGAGGATGGCCTCAATGAAATCGGTATTGGCCCGCAGGGTTTGACCGGCAACAGTAGCGTAATGGGGGTAAACATCGAGTCTTCGGCGCGCCACCCTTCGACCATCGGTGTGGCCGTATCCACTGGGTGTTGGGCCCACCGTCGCGGCAAGATCCGAATCAACGCCGACTTGTCCTACGACATCCTCTCCCATGAAGGAGTAGTTCTGTGAAGAAGATACTGAATACGCCAATCAAGGACGAGGATCTGGCTGACCTGAACGTTGGTGACGTGGTTTACCTGACCGGCCAGTTGGTGACCTGCCGTGACGTCGCGCACCGCCGCTTGATCGAGCTCAAGCGCGAGTTGCCGGTAGATCTGCGTGGTGGGGCGATCTTCCACGCGGGGCCAATTGTTCGCAAAAAAGACGATGGCAGTTTCGAGATGGTCTCCATCGGCCCGACCACCAGCATGCGGATGGAAAAGTTCGAGAAAGAGTTTATTGAGCAAACCGGCGTAAAGTTGATCGTTGGTAAGGGCGGGATGGGGCCGGAAACGACCACAGGCTGCCTGGAGAACAAAGCGGTGCATGCTGTTTTCCCCGGCGGCTGCGCGGTACTGGCGGCGACTCAGGTCGAGGAAATTGTTCGAGCGGAATGGCAAGACCTTGGTATGCCGGAGACTCTATGGGTGAACCGAGTACGCGAATTCGGCCCGCTGATCATCTCCATCGATACCAAGGGCAACAATTTGTTCGAGCAAAACAAACTGCGCTTCAACGAACGTAAAGGCGCGGTGATCGAGAAGATCAACAGTCAGGTGCGCTTCATTAAGTGAACCAGTTGCCCGGCCATAGCGATCACGCTTTGGCCTGGCACTCGCCCGACAGTTTGCACCGCCGTCGCAACGACGAGCGCATTGCCCTCCAGGTAGTTGCACGGCGTACCTCAATGTAAACTACAGAGATTGCCATGCATAAAACCAGTCCTCACGAACTGCGCAAAATTTTCCGAGCCCTCCTTGCCGGCCAGAAGTCACTCACAACCGCCTCCGTCTTCGATCCTCTGTCAGCCCGTATAGCTGCCGATCTCGGCTTTGAGGTCGGTATCCTTGGCGGTTCCGTTGCCTCGCTGCATGTGCTCGGTGCCCCCGATATCGCGCTGATCACGTTGAGCGAATTTGTTGAGCAGGCAAGGCGTATCGGTCGGGTCGCCCAGCTGCCAGTGATTGCCGATGCCGATCACGGGTACGGCAACGCCCTTAACGTCATGCGTACTGTAACGGAGCTGGAGCGCGTCGGCATTGCTGCATTGACCTTGGAAGATACTCTCCTGCCAGCTCCGTTCGGAGGCCCAGCCTTTTCTCTTATTAGCATCGAGGAAGGCATCGGCAAACTGCGAGCCGCTCAGCGAGCTCGTCAAGATGCTGAATTGGCCCTGATCGCTCGTACCCACGCCAGCGCGCAACCGCTCACCGAAGTCATCAAGCGTATTGGGGCCTATCAAGATGCGGGGGCTGATGGAATTTGTTTGGTTGGCGTGCGGGACTTCGAGCATCTCGAAGCGATTGTCGAGGGTCTGCGGATACCGCTGATGCTGGTTACCTACGGCAATGCCGCATTGCGCGACCAGCAACGCCTCAGCCAACTTGGCGTGCGCATTGTGGTGAACGGGCATGCTGCTTGTTTTGCTGCGATCAAAGCAACCTACGATAGCTTACGGGCACAGCGTGAGATTGCCGACAAGGACAATCTGACTCCCTCGGAGTTGTCCCACCGATACACCTCTCCGAATGAATACATCACTTGGGCAGAAGAATTCATGAGCGTGACGGGATAACCATTCATTCCGTTTGCGTGAGGCTCTTTACGATTGGGAAGTGGGAGGAATGCCTGGCCTGTCGTGTTCAATTCTACTTCCTCTCTACTACAGCAAGCCTGCGATACCCTGTACTGATGCTCATAGAATGGATCACCCGGCCCTAAATGAAGGGCAGTCGTGCTTGCTCGTAACTACTCAGCACTGATGCAAACGAGTCTTTTGGATTACGGGTTTCCAGTAGCTGTGCCAATATTAACGCGTCTTCCATTCCAGTCAAAAGACCTCGACCTGTCATAGGCCAGATAACATGGGCAGCGTCACCGAGAATCGCCAGGTTGCCTCGGACAAGTTGCTCTGGTTTGTACTCGGCGATGGGTGCACCACTTAATGTCTCGGGTGAGCTGATAGCTGCCGTGACTTTTGAAGTGACCTCGCTCTCTTCAAAGCCTACGAGTTCTCGCTTCGGCTACGGCCAATTCCCGCGTATGTGTGCGCCTGAGACCTATCACGCTCTCGAAAAGAGGTCGGCGTGTTTGTGTTACGGGTGTTGTGAGATAGACACCCTCTAAGAAGTGAAGGTTTCCTTTCTCCACGCTGGGCTCGCTGACCATGTGCGGACTTTTTAGTTATTGAAAGACTCGGCCTTCCAGCAGCGATGTGTCGGACGTAAATGATCAGATTCAGTGAGCAATGCAGCAGGTCTACTGCTTAGTGACAACGAATCGTACCCGGACGTATCGAAAAGCAACCGCACAACGAAATTCAGTAGCAGGTGAGCAGGCTTTCTCAACCATCAGCGTGCCAAAGGCGCCCAACAGTGCTTTTGGGCAACTCTAACTGCCGGCAGATCTCAGCCTGGGAAAGGCCTGCTGCCTTGAGTTCGCGTACCGCTTTGAGCCTTCCTGCGGCAGCGATTCTCTGTGGTGTAGTGATCTTTTGGGGTTCGGCAGGTAGCGCTGCGTCAAGAACTCCCAACTGCATGAGTTCTATTAAGGTGTCATTCAATACTGAGCGTGCGGTCTTGCCTTCATCGGCAGCTGCCACCAGAGTGAGGAGCGACAGGGGAGTTAAGCCTAGCGCCTGAGCCAGGTCAGCACTGAGATCAATTGTTGCTGACGTCGTAGCTGCCTCCAAACGGCTGATGTGAGCTTGATCAGCCTGATGTCGGAGGTCTGCTTGCGATAAGCCACGTCGAACCCTCAGCCACTGTAGCGTTGCCGCATACGCCTTACGCAAGGACATCCAGCCCACCTCTCCAAAAAAGAGACGGTATGCCGCGTTTGATAGATCTCACACAAATGCATATAATCATATAGATGGGATTTAAGGCGTGTTGCCCTGCCATTTTGTGGATGCGCAACGCCTGGTTTTTTGTTGTCGTCGTGAGGGCTAACAATTTATGGCTAATTCTCTTGAGCACGAGCTGCTGCAGGAAGGCTGGATTTCGTCAGCTGGTACGTCGCTATCCCAAGGCGAGATAGAGGCATTAGTGGCAGAGCGCTTTCCCCGCAAGGCGTACTGCACAGTCGAAGATTGGCTCATCTTCCACGTGGACGAACCTGCTGAGTCGCTTGCCCGAGTTCGTGCAACAGGCCTTGAGCCGATGTTCATGTACTCGCATTGCGTCATCTACGACGGGCACGGACGGTTCCCACCTGGAGGGTGGGTGCGCTCGACCCTATGCAAATCATTCGATGGCGTTTGCCTGTTCGAGACGCGAAACACGATCTATGTGCTGGTGGGTCAGGGACGCGAGATGAAGGCCTCGCTGAAGACAATATTCGGCTTATGTTAATTGCAGGTGCGCTGAGCGGGCCTGCTTCAAACGAGATACATGATGTTCAGGATTAGCATGCAAGACCAGGCTGGCCCGGTGGGAATGTTTGGGGACGGTCTCGCTCACTTTCACGCCGTGTCACGATCTCTCGCAACGCATTGGTATCACGTCAGTCTCAAGCGCCTGCACGATGAAAGATTCATGGCTTATGAGGAGATGGTCAGCGATGAGCCTCGCCTCGTGGAGCTACTGATCTCCCAAGACGAAAGCATGGTCATTCAGGAAGTCCAGGTCGTCACCCCAGCCTGGATGAACAAAGGTTCGAGCTGGAAAATGGAAAAGCTGACCTCCTTGTCCATGGGGTTCAATCAGGTGGAAGTGCCGATCTGCGTTCTGCAGGTCGAGAGTGGTGATTTGTACGTCAATACGCATCAGCGCGACCTAGATGTTGCAGCCCTGGTTGGGGTCAGAGAGCTATATCGGCACCGTTCTGAGACCACCGGTTTAGCATCAGCGTCGGAGGCCGTGTAGCCATGGACTACATCAATACCGTCGCAGTCGATTTACACGAAAAGCGCTACTCGGACTTTGACCTTCTTCGTATCGCCGAAGCAGTCAATCAAGACTATGACGGGCTGGTTACGGCCTACCTGGTGAATGTCCATATTCATGCGTGCAGTGCCGTTGGCGTTGTGTTCAGTCACATTTGCCCTGGGCCGTACCAACGATTTGCAGATGGTAGGCTGATTCGGACATCGGACATTCAGTCCGTTACGAAGCAAGGTAGGTTTTGGGTGATCAACACGGTCAACTCGAAGTACGTCGTTGCGACGTTCAGGCGGGACGTCGGGCGCCATAGCTTGCGAGAGTTCATGCGTATTGCGGGAGACAGGTACATCCCAACGCCTGATCGCCTCCAGTAGTCGTTGATCGTTGTTTTGGGCTTGCCCCTCTTCAGGGACGGGTGTAGTGAACCAACCCCGGAAAAGCCGGGTTTCTGCCCTGGCGGGCTTCTACCCTCAGGCCTCTGGCTCATTTAGCGCCTGCGCGCTCCGCTTGCTATCTTGATCGTCAGATTCACGGGGTGGCTTTCAACCCCTGATCAGTCCGGACACTATGGATCAGCAGCCCGACCTCTTTGGGCGACCCAAAACGGCTGTAAAGCCTCAGCCTCCCCTATATCCAGTGACGGACATTTTAAAAGGGTAAGTCTTCATCACTGAGGGGCAAGTGCGCTACTGGCAGTTTTGGCGTCAAAGCTTTATGAATGCCCTCAAGCCGACCTAACATCTCGTCGAAGGTAATTACCAGGACATCCTTGAGGCTGTTCCGATACTGCTCGAACGCTCGCTGCTCATCAATCTTTGATGGGGTACGGCCAATGATGACAATGGCCGCCACGGCATGTGCGTGGACACGGTCATCGAGATCCTCGCTCAGACCGAGAATGTTCTTCTGCAGAACGCTTCGCTGGCTAATGACCTGGGCCACGGATCCACCGAGCTCGTAAGATGGTACGTAGGTCTTGCGGTAGGCTTTTCCGAGTAGGTCGTGCTGAGGGTGTTTGATCTCGATCAGAGCAAGGTTTCCGGTGGCCTTTGCAGCCATCAGGAAGTCGGAATACTGGCCCCCTTGACCTCTGATGTCCTTACCGCCTACATAGGGCTGTTCTGCAATCATCTTGACGGGATAACCGAACGCCATGTCGAGTACGAAAGAGTGCTCACGCAAGAAGCGTTGCCACTTATTCTCGGCGGCGTTGCTTTCCAGCATTTTCCGGTACACCTCAATGAGTTCGCCGAGCGTTATTAGCTCGATCTCCGACTTCAGCTGATACAGGGTTTTCGGTGCAGATTTCGCCAGCGCGGAGATGCTTTGCTGGGCAAGCATGACTGCCTGCTTTTGATCTTTGGGTGATAGACGAGGTGCCACTGACCCCAGCGCTACAAGATTTGCAAGAAGATCTGGCGGGAGCTTGCGTTCACGTGGAGGATAAAGCTCGGGGGCCGCTTTGTGCAGGAGCCCCGTGTAGCAAACAAGTTTTTTGTCGGCAGCGGTTTCTCGCTGATGCCGTTGAGTTAGCCGATCAAGGCTTCGCTCCATTTTCTCAAGTTGAGCAACGCCTAAACAGAATTGATTGCCCTCGATTTTCGCATCAAAATTCCCTGGCCCACCATGCAGAAACAGTGTGTCGATCCCCTCCAGATCATTTAAAGCCTGGACGATATATCGGTACTCGTAGTGGAAGCCGAGACCGTAGCGCCAGTCTTTGGTGAGCCCTACAGGGAGAAGTCCTAGTAAATCCTCAAGCTCATCCTGATTGTTAGGATGTGGATATTCCTGGAAGACGGGGCGAGTTATCACTATCGACTGGATGGTGTCGTACTTGGGTTTACCGTACTCAGAGTGCTCCGAGCGGGCGTTGATAGGATAAATGGTCAAATACTCGGAGGTGACCATTAATAAGAGATGCCAGCCCGACCCATTGTCTAGCAGAGGTACATCGCTGTAGAAAACGAGTGTCGGGCCATAGAAGTCATTTTCGTTGTATTCGCCCGACTCCAGCTCTTCGAGTTCTCCCGCGCTCAATCCTCTCGCTTCGCCATGGTCGAAACGAAGGAATGGGCCGCCATCCACGCGCTGTTGCATGGCGTACTGTGAGGGGCGCATAGATGGCATGTGCTTTCGTCCTTGATCGAGATATGGTTTCTACTTGCCCGCGCACTGATGGGGCGAGTGCGAGTCTAACGAGCCGCTAGTGTCTTGGAGAAGGGATTGACGGGAGCTTGGCCGGAGAGAACGGTATAACACTGTGATGGCTCCGAGTCGTTTATGTTTTAACTGAACATGCCAGCAATAATCCTGGCGTCGAGCAAGGCGTGGTGAGGCAGCTCTTCACCCTCGCTAGTCGGAGAAAGGGTCGTGCGTCAGGAGGGAAATTACGAACGATTCTGGGCCATCGTCCGTCCTCATATACCAGGTCGCAAAAAAGTTCCCAATCGTACTAAGGGGCATCAGTGACGATCTCGACCCCCTTTTTGAACGACGTCAGAAACCTGAGCAGCGACATCCTGGCTTCAATAATGGGCAATGCGTAGCTCCCACCCCACAGCTGCGGAAGCACGATTTTCTTTACGAAATCACTGCAGTCTTCTTGCCAAGTATCGAGCAATTCGACGTAGAATTCGCGCCCGTCATCAGCCACCAATGCGAGTGATATCAGCTTCGCTGCTGCTGATAGATGGGTAAACTCGCAATCAAGAAAGAGCCTCATATTTTGTTAGAACTCCGCAATGGCTAGGGCTCGCCTGGATATGGCGCAGGAAGGTCAGCTATGGAAAATGGCCCTCGAGCATTGAATCGCCCCTGGTTTCGTAGACACCTCCAAGCGGTCATAGAAATGTGGGGCCGCGCCGCCCCTCCACCCAGACCATTGGTTGAACACCTGTCCACCAATGAGGTGAGTCAGGACGTCTTGAGCATACTGAAAATTGCCCAGCAGCGGGTAGGTGCCATCGTGCCAGGTCGAACGCCTGATGCAGGCACAGTAACGCTATACGCTCGTCACGCTAGCAACTTAGTTGATGGGCTCATTACACTGCTGCCAAAGGCGCAGCCTTCGCGAGCCTTGCGAGGCTCTTGTATTGAAATCGAACTGGGGATTTGACGTCCACGCAGGTTTCCCGAAGACCCCGCTAGCAAAAAACCTAGTAGAACTTGCCGAGCGCAGTGCCGCCCCCTTTGAGATGCTCTATGAACTCTGAATTAACTGAAGAAGAGATGCGTCGTGCCCTTTTCGGTGCGCCTCAGCCCCAAGAGCAGGTGTCCGCTCCTCTAGTACAGGAGCCTGTGCCAGAGATCGTTTCCACGAAGACGGTAGCAGCTCCCCTAGCCAAGAAGAAAGTGGCGAAAGCGTTCACGCCTAGGCTTAGGGTGACGCTCCGGGTCGGGAACGAATTTGAGGGGAAGATGCACGACTTGATTCACGAGGCCGACACGTTGAGCTCGTTGCTTGCTGAACAGGAGGCTGTGAAGGCTGCTAGGAAGAAGTACAAGTATGTGGAGGTGGTATCGGTTAAATCGATGTAGACGGCCCCGCTGACTTGGCTAGGCGGCTAACTGAGCCACACGTTTGTGACATGTACATCGAGCGCAAGCGGAGCGCGCCGGCCCACGATGGGCCAGAGGCTTGAGGATGGACGCCCGGAGGGCCAAAACCTGGCGCAGCCGGGTTTGGTTCACGACAGCCGTACCCCTGAGGGGGCAAGCCCAAAGCGGATATACCGTAAATCGCCATCGAACTACGAGGCAGGAAAGTAGGTTCGCATACTGATGCTGGTTTACCGGTGCAAATGGACTCAGCGACCCATTCGCACCCAGTCGTTTTAGCTGATGTCTGTCGTCAGTCCAGCCACATATGCCAGTGTCGAGTTGAGCGGGCGATGCCCCATCTTCTCGCCCATAACGCGCATCAAGTCCGCGTACTTATACGTGGTTTTGCGAATGCCATGGGGAGTGAGCAAACTCACATCGATATTCGCTTTGCGAGCCCAGGAAACACAGATCCTTCTCAGTGCGGCGGGCGACAATGAACGCTTACGGTCATTAGCAGCACGGAAAAGATAGTCGCCCTCTGACAGCTTTGAGGCCTTTATGTACTGCACAAAGGTCGACCTATGGTTTGGAGGAATTGCGTCATGCACGTTGATATTGATATCAAAGATCTTCACGCCATACACCGCAGCACCACCTCGCATTCTTGCCGATAGGAACTCAGTTTTCCGCAGCGCTCCCAGCATGCATGCGAAAAGGGCTTGATCCCTCAAACTGCCAGAGTCCTGGAGGATCTTTTCCACAATCTGAAGTTGCTCCTCGGTAAGCTCTGGCCGAGCCCCGCTGATCCGTTTTGCTGACGTGCTTTGGTCAGCGTCGGGAGAAACCTGCACGCGTTTGAAGGCTACAAGGTTTGTCAGAGGAAGATCGGTTACGAGCTGTTCCAGCTCCCGTTGATCTACAGACAGCAATGCTTCCGGCTGCAGGGTAGCTTTGATGGCTGAACTAATTGCCTGCTTGACGTCGGCTTCTGGCGGCACAGGCTCATCAGGGTGGCAGACCTTTGAGGCTTCGTTGAGATCGTAGAAGCTCTTATAGCCCAGTCCCTGCGCGAGCGCTCTTTGAGCATCTGCAAGCGAAATTGGAGTTGGGCAACGCCAGTGCTGTAGCAACTGCTTGGCCAGGCTTTTAAAGCCATGGTTACGGATCAGGTCTTGTGGATAGACTGGGACGCGCATAGCAATTCTCCGGTGCCAGGGTGTCGGCTGCCCGCTGACTATCGTCGAAATGCGTGCGATAAAGAGGGTGTTTAACCTGTGGCATTGAGCCTTCACGAGCCGACCGTTTGATCCAGGGAGATCAGAGGCGGCGAAATTAGCATGGCAATCTGCGGAGCGTCTACGATGGTTCCGAAATATTGGACTGGTTCAGTGAGTCAAGGAAC